>Ga0214923_10005362_pt1 | contig 14946 bp, 12 predicted proteins | sample LL1510_MetaG_FD_177993 | JGI IMG/M metagenome (GOLD analysis project Ga0214923, IMG submission 177993) | Freshwater microbial communities from Lake Lanier, Atlanta, Georgia, United States - LL-1510 | ecosystem: Environmental > Aquatic > Freshwater > Lake | place: USA: Georgia | collected... | reverse complement strand
GAAGACATGGATCGTTTTAGTCCACAATTATTGTTAAACAATTTTCCAAATCTTGTAGCTGATGATAGAGTTCATGCAGTAGAAACAAAAACAATAGTTGGAGACACTCAACGTTTTTCTGGAACAGCAGCTAGAGAAATAATTAAAAACAATGATTTAAAAGCTTTTAAAAAAATACTTCCACCAATAAAAGCTGTTCAAAGGGACGCATCCGAAATCTTAAAACTTTTTAAAACTGCCGGTGAAAAAATTGAAGCAGATAAAAAAGCAGAAAAAGAAACCAAGAAACCAAACAAACCGAAAACAACAAAAGAAGTTTTTGCGGAAATGATTTCTTTGTTTGTGAAAGAAGTATTGTTGGAAAAAAAGAGAAAAGGAAGAGTTCATTTTCCACCAGAAATAGAAAAGATAATCAAAAAAGAATTAAAACCCCGATACGGTAGCAATAAACAAGCAATATATGCTACAGCTACAAAAATAATGAAAAATATGGGTTTGGAAAAAATTGCAAAGGATTGAATAATTAAGGTTTGGCTATTGATTGCCATAATAGGAGATTTAATATGAGAATTACAGTACGTCAACTAAAAGCATTAATTCGTGAATCCGTCGAAGAAGCTGTGGATGAAATGGGTGATATGCCCAAAGAAGGGCACGGCCACGGGCATATGGAAGAAGACAACATGGAAGAAACCATTCAAGAAGCTGTTGCCAAGGCATATCGTGCTGGCTTCCGCAAAGGCCGTGCTTCTCGTCGCTGATTTATAAATCATTAATTTTGATAAACTAAAGCGATGAGCAGAATATGCTCATCGCTTTTTTATTTAACCAAACGACATTTTATACGTAAGTTTGATTTAAACTTTTCCATTAATTCAGAATCACTTTCTAAATTTTTAACAGCTTTTACGTTTAATTCACTATCATCAAAAAATTCGATATGAGGAATGTTTCTAGCAAGCATTGTTTGCTTGATCCATTCACTTTTTAATTCTGGTGCAGAACCATCTAATGTTTTTACTGGAATGTCAATATCGAGTGATCGTAAAAACTCACGAATGTTTTGATTAGCTGCATGACCTCTTGCTGTGAGAATAATTGCAGGAATTGATTCTTTTTCTTCTTCTTTTATTTTACTAACAATTCTTTTTAAGATGTTGAAAGTATGGTCTATTAGTTGTGGTTCAATAACTTCTTTGAATTGGCTATAATCGAATTCATAGTGAACATCAGGGTTTAATGGAGCCACATCAGTTTTAAACTTTGCGTATTTTGCAGGAGTGATGAAATACTTGTCATTAATTTGTTGTTTGGTATTGATATCAAATTCTGTTACACCAACTTTTGAGTTGGTTCTGGCGATAGTGTCATCAAAATCAAATACACGTAAAGTCCTTATTCCAGTACGTTGAGATGTTCTACCAAGGTTTTTTAGCTCTTGGTTTGTTATTTCTAAGACTATAGATTTAACAATAGTTTTTAAATAACGTTGATCCATATTTTCCTGTTGTTTAACTGTAATTATAAATGATGAGCACATTTAATACTACACTACATCCTACACCATTTGGATTTTATGACAAGTATCAATTGTTTCAGCAAGATGCTGATAATATGGTTACGTTTGTGTTGCGAGCACTTGGAGAAGATGTTCTAGGTGTGGAATTAACCAAACAAATGATTTGGGCAAATTTTGAAACAGCAACTCGTGAATTTAATGGTAAGATGATTGAATACCAAAACACTTCTAATCTTTCCAATCTTCTAGGTTCAGCAACTGGTAGTATCGATGCTAATGGCAATAATAACATTAACATAACAGATATGTATGTTCAACCAAATCTTGAGTTTTTGTTAGATTTGGCAACTCCATACGCAGGTGTTGTTGGTTATTCTCAAGACGAAGAAACATATCATTGTTATATTGAAATGGAAGCTGGTAAACAAGTTTATGATTTGTATGTTGATGCAATAGATAAAGATACAGGACAACCTGTTTGGAATTCACAACCAAGTGGGTCTATTGGAACAATGCAAGTTGTTGAAGTATTTCACAACGCACCTGTTCAATATGTATTCAATTCTAACCTCGCAAGCAATTTCGTTGCTTCTGGATTGCCTGTGGAATCTTATATTCCAGACACACGGTTTTATGTTCTTCCATTGTTTGAAGATGTGTTAAGAGCAGGAATGTTAGAAGCTGCACAAAGAGTAAGAAGATCACATTATAGCTACAAAATTGTTGGACGTACTATTAGAATTTATCCAACTCCAAACAATCTTGTTCCCGGTTATAATAGACGCATCTGGATGCGTGTTAGATTTACAAAACAACCTTTTCCAACACTAGCACAAACATACATTAATAGCGGTAGTGCATATTTTCCAACAGGATCAGGTGTTTCTGGATCATATCAACAAGATAGAATCTATGGCGTCAACGGTCCATTTACTGCACCATTTGGACCATTAAACTATAATTCTTTAAACATGTGGTGCAGAAATTGGATTGCTGAAATGACTTTAGCATTGTCTTGCATCCAGCTTGGACGTATCCGTGGCAAGTTTAAAAGCTTTCCTATTCCCGGTGCTGACCTTTCTCTTAACGGTGACGATCTAATATCTCAAGGTAAAGAAGACAAAGAAAAGCTTATGACAAGCTTAAAGGAAACTTTAGACAATTTAACTTATGATAAAATTGCAGAACGGGAAGCTTCTAAAGCAGAAAACATGGTTAAGCAGTTAGCACTTATACCGATGCCACCAAAATATGCAATTGGTATCTTTTGATTTTATATTGAAGGATAATCTATATGTCAAGACTATTCATTGGACAACGTGAAATTCAATTCATCAACGATCTTACAAAAGAATTCATAAAAGACGTTGTTGGGCAAACAATTCAATATTTTCCTGTTTCACCAATCAAAAGTAAATTAAACACATTATACAATGAGTCCATCGAAAAGATTTTTGAGAATCCAATAAGAATTCCAGCACTTGCTGGAATGCCAGAATATTCAAGTAAAACAACAGGGTTTGGATCAGATATTGAAGCGAAGATCGAAGTATTGATTCAATTCAAGGATATGCAAGACAAAGGGATTGTTCCAGCAGAAGGTGATTTCTTTTCATATGATGATGTGTTGTATGAAATTTTAACTGTGGTAAATGCTGGTAAAAATATTTTTGGTCTTGCTGAATATAACACAGCTTGGAAATTAACGGCTAGAAATGCAAGAATTGGTCAATTGACCGTGCCAAACTTACCAATTCCTCGTCTTGCGCCAGAAGATGTTGAAAAAGTATTTGAACAACAACGTGGTCTTTCATTAACAAATGAAGGTGAAGCTACAGGTGATGTTCGTGAAATGCGTGAACGTTTAAATGAATACATGGCTCCAATTGCTCTTGGAACAGGAGCCAAACGTGTTGAGCCAAATGTTGATGATAATGGAGATTTTATTGAAGGAGATAAAGCAAGTTCGTTTAATAACGATCCATTGCCGCCAAAAAAAGGAATTTATGACGAATAGTGCTGGATACTTATAAAGTATGACAACAAGATTAAACGTTCCTGTTATTGAAGGTAAAGAACAAATACCAACAGGGTATGATATTGCAAATAACGATCCCTCAAAGTTTTATATACCTCCTTGTGGTATTGAAGATGTAGATGGTGCTGTACATGCTTTGTTTGACAAAGATATATCATTTAGAACTTATCAAGGTATTTCAAACTACGAAAAAGAAGTAAATGTTAAAAAACCATTTGTTATTTTAGCAACAGGTGAAAGGTTTGCTTTAGCAAAGCGTTTAAAGCCTTTTAGAGACGTTAGAACAGGAGCATTATTGCTTCCAGCTATTTCTATTCGTAGAACTGGAATCGAGCAACAAAATGGCGATGTATTCCCCGGTGAACTTACAATAAAACGGAGACTTGACGAATCAGACAAAGATTATCAATCTTTGTTGAATCGTTTGCTTTTACCAAATGTTCCTGTGCCACCAGACACTTTGCGTGAAAGTAAAGGTGAAGATCAAAACTTGCCTTCAATAAAAGAAGGAATGTTATTGGATGATAAGCCAAGAGAATTGCGTGCCGATCACATATATGAAATTATAACAATTCCTTTCCCACAATTTTACACAGCTACATATGAAATTTCATTGTGGTCAAACTATACACAACACATGAACTATATGCTGGAAACGATATTGTCAAGCCAAATTGCTCCCGGCAAAGGTTTTTATCTCAAAACAGAAAAAGGATATTGGTTTGCTGCAACTGTTGATTCTGGGTTGACTGCTCAAGACAATTATGACGATATCACAGATGCAGAAAGATTAACTAAATACAGTTTTAACATGACTGTAAAAGGTTATATTTTGGCACCATCTGGTCCCGGTCAACGTGTGCCATTTAAACGTTATTTGTCGAATGTTAATTTTTCATTTGAAACATATGTTGCTCAAGGTGCTGTGTTTAATGAAAATGAAATTCAACAATATGAAGGTACAAAAATTGATCCAACTCTTACTAATCCTTTTGTATTAACAGACATTGAAGAAAATCCTTTAACAGCACAAAAGCCAACAAGTCAAGAAAAAATATTATTTGAAAGAACATATAAAGATCCAACAACCCAAACAACACAAACCAAGTATGTTAAACAAATGGCATACAATCAAAAACAGGGTGAAACTGTATATACAGCATCAGACCAGCAAGCTTTATACGATTTTTTTATTGATAACAAGGGTTAAAAGGTAATACGGTTTTCTATCGCTATTTATTAAGCAAACACTTAGCAGATAAATGAAGTGAGGAAAAACCATGCCAGAAACAGTTTTAAAAGCACCGAACTATTTTGATAGAGAGTTCGATTTAACAGAACGCACAATTCCTGTGGGTGGAACACCAGCAACAGTTATTGCTCCTGCGGAAAAAGGGCCAGCATTCACTCCAATAACTTTAGGTAGTTATACTGATTTCAGTGATAAGTTTGGGGATGTTGGTGCCAAATATGTTGGTACTTTTGCTGTGCAAAAATTCTTTGAAGCAAAAGGAACCGAAGTATCTTCTTGTACATTTATTCGTGTACTTGGAGCAGGAGCTAACAGTAGCTCATTTGATATATCACAAACTGAAACCAGTGGAACAGTTGTAAATGCTGGTATGCAAGTTGTTGGCAACGGAACAGTGTTTGCTTCCGGCGCATTACAAGGTCGTGTACAATTTTTGGTAGCAAAACACTTTGTACAAAACAATGAAGTTTTTGGTTATCCAATGTTTACCAACAACAACAGTTATAACGTTAACGGCTTTACGGCAGACAATGACACAGTAAATCTTGTTCGTGCTGTGTTGTTCACAACCCCTGACGCCCGTGTACTCGTATTAAGTGGAGCAGTTGACCAAACATATGTACCAACAGATTATCTTGCTGGTAATGGTACTGGAGAAGCAGCAGCAGTAGGGACAGCAGCAGCAGGAAACATGGCAGGTTTATTTAAACTTGTTATTTCTTCTTCTGCTGGTAGCTCGTTTGCATCAGACGACGGGTTTGCTGGATTAAAGATTTTTTCTGCTTCACTTGACCCAAGTTCAGAAAAATATATTGGTAAAATGTTAAACACAAATCCAGAAAGTTTTGCAACACAAAAACATTTGTTGTATCTAGATCTACCAGTAGATGCTGAAGTTGCTACACTTTCTGCAAGTCTTGGCATTAACACTGTTGCTGTACTTTCTGGTGCTGCAAATGTTAACTCTCTTGGTATTGATTTTGGTAGAGCATTTGGGTCTTTTAACACACGTTATACAACACCAAAAACACCGTTCTTTATTTCTCAACCTTTTGGTGGTGTTGAGTATGATTTGTTCCAAGTTGAAAGCCGTGATGATGGCACATATGCAAATGATAAATACAAAATTAGTATCACTAACATAGCTGCGTCAACAAACCCAAATAACAACTATGGAACATTTACTTTGCAAGTAAGAGTGTTTAATGACAGTGATTCTGAACCACAAATACTTGAAGTTTTTAACAACCTATCACTTGATCCAAATAGTGATAACTACGTTATTAAAGCAATTGGTGACAAGCGCACAAGTTTTAATTTTGATGCAATTGAAGCTGATGACCGCAATGTAGTTGTACAAGGAAAATATGGAAACAAAAGCCGTTATATTCGTGTTGTTCCAAGTTCTCAATTAGACTCTGGAGAAGTTCCTGCTAAGGCTCTTCCCTTTGGTTTCCGTGGTCATCAAATGTTACTAACTAACGTAGCTTTAACTGATCAAACTGGATCAGTAGCACTAAACCAAACACGTATTACCGGCGTAAGCTCCAGTGCTGTTCCCGGTGGTGCAACTCTTTCTGGTTCAATTGTTCCACCTGTTCCATATCGTTTTACAATCACACGTAACCCACTAGCTTCCACTGGTACAACTTTTGGTGCTCCCGGCACACAAACTGTACTTGATGGTAGACTTTATTGGGGTGTTAAGTTTGAAAGAAACAACAATAACATTTTGAACGTTAACGTTAATACCGAAATAAACCAAATCATAAAAAACTTTGCTAAGTTTTCTGGTATTGAAAAAATGGATGTTTTGTCAACAGGTTCAGCAAATGACTTGTTAAACAGCAATAAGTTTTCACTAGCAAAAGTTGCTTTAAATGCAACATCAATCGCTACAGTAAACACAAGTACACCAGCAGCACTAATGCGTGAAGCTGCTTATTTAGGTAATGCAACAATTGATCCAGCAACTTATGTTGCAACAAACTTTAGCAATCGTATCACACTCGCCAGTTTGCTAAACAGCAGTTCTGCAACAACATTTAACAACTTCTCAAACTATGCTAAATTTACAACATTTATGCAAGGTGGTTGGGATGGTGTGAATATTTTTGACAAGCAAGCATCTCGTTTCACTGATCAATCAACATCCACAGAAGCAGGTGCTGGTGGTGTATATGGTCTTGCTAATGCAAGTTATGTATCTCCCGGTGCTCCAACATCAACCAACTACACAGGTGTAAGCACTGCAAATCAAAACGTTCTTGCATATCGCACTGCACTTGATATTGCAACAAATCCAAGTATTGCAAATAACAATATTTTGGTTGTTCCCGGCCAACGTGATCCTCTTGTAACAAATTACGCACTTGAGAAAAATACAGCCTACGGTTTGAGTTTCTATCTTCTAGATATTCAACCATATGACAAAGACGATGTGCGTATTTTCGATGGTGAATCTGGAAGATATATTTCTATCAACAAAACAGCAAATGCTTTCATTAATCGTGCATTAGACAATAACGGTGGTGCAGCATACTTCCCCAACATTGTTATCGATGACACAGTTAATGGTCGCAGAGTAACCGTTCCAGCAACTATCGCTGCTGTATCTGCATTGTCATACAATGATCGTGTTAAGTTTCCTTGGTTTGCTCCAGCAGGATTTGATCGTGGTAGTTTGAATTTTGTTATCAATACTGCAATCAGACTTAATCAAACAGATCGTAACACAATGTATGATGCTAACGTTAACCCAATTGTTAAATTTCCGGGTGCAAATTATGTGTTCTTCTCACAAAACACACTACAATTAGCAGAAAGTGCATTGGAAAGCATTAACGTTAAACGTATGATCCTAGAAATCAAACGTCAAATTGTTTCAATTGGTAACCGTTTGTTGTTTGAACAAAACACACCAGCACTTCGCACAAGATTTGTTACTGAAGCAAGTTTAGTGCTTTCAACAGTACAATCACAACAAGGCATTCAACAATTTGCAATAATTTGTGATGAGCGTAATAATACTGCTGAAGACGTTAATACCAACCGCATGAATGCACAAATTCGTGTTCTACCAACCCGTGCAGTAGAATACATTGTGATGGACTTCGTTATTCTTCCAAGTGGAGTTAGTTTGTAAAAACTCTGCTTATTACAAAGTAATAAGCAAGAACAAAACTAACTGAAAAGAAAAACTGCTGCTGAAAGGCGGCAGTTTTTTTTTATTATTCTATTTATCGGTAAGATATAAATTTATGGAGAATAAAACATGGCACTAGTAAGTCCCGGTGTAGAAGCAAGAGAAATTGATATTAGCCAACCAGTTGTGAGAACACCAACAGGAATACCAGCTTGTGTGATTTCACCCACTGTTCAAGGACCAGCATTTGTTCCTACAATGGCAACAAGTTTCACACAATATATTTCTATATTTGGTGGTGTTAACACAAACACTCCAATGGGATATCTTTCTGCAAGAGAATGGTTTAGTAATACAAATGTACCACTCATGCAAGTAAGAGTTCTAGGAGCTGGTAGTGGTAGTGCCAGAGAAGGATCAGGTAATGTTGCTGGTGCGGGATTTGTTGTTGGTTCTCAACAAATTAGCGGTGGTGTAGGTGCTTTAGGAAATAACTCATACGCAAATGCTGGTGGCGTAACTGGCTCTGTTTATATGCTTGGTTGCTTTATGAGTGAATCAGTTGGTTCATCTGTATTTTCTGATGCTAGCTTGCAAACTTCAACAACATCAGTTCCAATTGTACGTGGTGTTTTGTTTGCTCCATCTGGGGTTGTTCTTCGGTTGTCATCAGCAGCACAAGCTTCAGAAGCACCAGCTTCAAACTTTATAGCTACTGAAACAGTATTCTCTGGTGGATTCACTGGTTCAGTTGATCTTTCATCTGGACAACAAAGCTTTGTTATGATCCTTAACGGTCACAAGGGAACAGATACACGATATCCAAACGTTATTACTGCAAGCTTTGATCCACAAGCTGTTAACTACTTCAGAAGTGTTTTTAATACAGATCCACTTAAAACACAACAAGCTGGACACTGTTTGTATGCAGCATATGATGTTTATTCAGCCCTTGCTGTACCCACAGGCTCTGGTATAATTGTTGCTGATTCTGGGTCTGCTTATGGTAACAAACAAAACATTGCATTCGTTGTTCCAAGTTCCGGTTCAAATGCAACACATACATCAAATGTTGGTAGTGCCACTACTCCAAACTATGAAAATTATCAAGATCGTTATGGACATGCTTTCTCACCTTGGGTAATTTCTCAAGGATTTGGGGGAGTTCCAGTTAACTTGTTTTGCTTTCACCATCTATCAGATGGTGAAGTAAGTAATGGTCAAGTTAAAATTTCAATTACAAATATTCAACCCGGTACTGCAACACAACCATATGGTACATTTAATGTAGAAATAAGGGCAATAAACGCTTTGGATGGTGCAGGAGCTTTGGAAACTTTTGTTAATTGCTCACTTGATCCAACCTCACCAAATTATATTGCACGCAAGATTGGTACACTCAATACCTTCTTTAACTTTGATACTGATGCAGATTCACAAAAAGTAACAACTGTTGGTGATTATACAGTTAACTCAAGATTTGTTCGTGTTGAAGTTGCCGACATTGTTGATTCTGGTGAACTTGATCCATCAGCAGTGCCTTTTGGTTTCCGTGGTCCACAACACCTTGTAACACAAGGATCAAGCTCACTTTACAATATCAAACAAGGTGACTTGCTAAATCCAACATTTCCATACTTCTCTAACCTTGCTGGTGGTATTGGTGGTGGAGTACCACTCTATAATGCATCACAACCACCTATTCCAATGCGCTTGAATCTTAAAAAAGTCGCTGCTTCTTCTGGTGTTGACACAGGACTATATTGGGGTGTTCAATTTCAAAATGTAACAAGCCTTACTGATCCAAACGGTAGCTCTATTTTTAATCCAAGCATTTTTGGTTATAATACATATTTTCCAAATCTTACTGGATCAACAAACATACAACCCTCAGTATTTGATAACACAGGTGCTGCAACAACAACAGCAAACGGTATTGTTGACGCCGATTTGTTTAACAACAACCTTTTCTCTCTAGAAAAAGTTAAAATTGTAACAGGTAGTGGAAACGTACCAGACACAAGCACAACAGCACTTCTAAATTGGAGTTATGTTCGTGCAGGAAATATTTCTGCTGACAACACAACAAAAACAAGAGCTTTAGCTGTGAATGATCTTGTTGGAAACGCTGCTGTTCAAAGACTAGCTAAGTTTTCATTTTATCTTGAACGTGGATTTGATGGAACAAGAATATTTGATGCAGATACACGTTATCTAACAAATGCTGCGGTTTCTCAAGAAATAACACAAACAAGCCGTGGTCTAACAAATGGCCCAACTGTTCAAAGCTATATGAAGAGCATTGGTGTGATCTCTGATGTTAACGATGTAAGCATTCAACTTCTTACAATTCCCGGTATTCGTGTTCGTTACGTCACAGATTCAGCAATCAACGCTGTAGAAAATGATCGTTTCGATTGCTTCTACATCATGGACCCAGAACAATATGATTCAAATGGAACAAGTCTTACTGGATCATATACAATTGTTAACGTGTCACAAACTGCTCAACAATTTGTTGATCGTGGAGTAAATAGCAGTTTTGCTGCTGCTTATTTCCCAGATGTAAACATTCGTCTAAATAACGGCACTGTTTACGAAAAAATGCCACCATCTGTTGCTGTACTTGGTGCTTTTGCTAAGAATGACACAGTTGGACAGCCATTTAACGCACCAGCAGGCTTTACAAGAGGCACTCTTTCAAACGTAACAGATTTCGCTGTTGCACTTAATCAAGCTAATTCTGACACCCTTTATGTGGCACGATTGAATCTCTTGCTTTCCAAACAAGGCGTTGGTCCAGTTGTTTGGGGTCAAAAGACCTTGTTGAATAAAGACAGCTTGCTTAACCGTGTTAACGTTCGTAGATTGCTTATTGCAATTCGTCGTGAAGTACGTCAAGTTGGTACACGCTTCCTCTTTGAACCAGCAACATTTACAACCTTGAGTGCGTTTAATGCTGCTGTACAACCAATACTTGCACGTTATCAATCTGCTGGTGGTGTGGAACAATACAAAGTTGCCATAGACACAACAACTACAACCCAAGCAGATCTAGATAACAAAACAATGCGTGGCAAGATTTTCTTGATTCCAACAACAAGTTTGGAATTCTTTACCATTGATTTTGTTGTTACCAATCGTGAAAACTTCGTTGGTGGCTGATAAATAAAACCCAGTATTAATAATATTTATAAAACAACGTATAGGAGAATTTTAAAATGGCTCAAACTTTATCAGTAACAGAAATGCTTCCAGCTAAGTTTACACCGATGATGAAACGTTCGTTTATCTTCGCAATCGAAGGTATCGACGCATTCTTGGTGAAAACAGCAGCCCGTCCAGAAATCACAACCGAAGAAGTAACAATTAACTGGATCAACAGCACACGTTATGTTGCTGGTAAAACAACATTCGGTACTCTTTCTGTTACACTTCACGATCCAATCGCCCCATCTGGTGCTCAACAAGTAATGGAATGGGTGCGTCTTTGCTTCGAATCTGTATCAGGTCGTGCCGGTTACCCAGACTTTTACAAGCGTGATATTCAACTTAAAATGCTTGATCCAGTTGGTACCGTTATTCAACTTTGGGATATCAAAGGGGCTTTCTGCACAACAGCAGGTTTCGGTGATCTATCATACGATAGCACATCTGATATGGCTGAAGTCTCTCTTACCATCCGTTTTGATAATTGCGTAATGCAATACTGATTAATATTCCTTTATTACTTTTTTTGTTTGTGATATAATGGTGTTATGGATTCACATAACACCAATTACAAACAAATTCTTCTAGAAGATTATATCTGGAATAACTTTTCTTTTTTTGACAGCCTCAAATATAAACTTTATTTGTTTTTTGTTTGGTTGTTTTGTACTTTATTCCAATCTCATGATTGGATTATCTTGATTAATTCTTGGACTGTTTCTGAAATAACAACAGTGGAAGAGTTTAGGAAATATCGAGCTAAGTTGTTGATGTGTTCTTGTTGTAAGAAAATCAAACACATTAATGACGCAAACCTAAATAAAGCACAAATGTTTGCATATGTGCATCACACATACAAATATTTCAAATATAACAAATAAAAGAAAACAAAATTATATTTATAAATCGAGGTTTATAAATGAATAAACGTTATATCCGTAAATTTCGCAAAGCAAAACTTCAAGAATTAAAACATTTGCTTTCTGAAGCATCTAGTTTTTCTTATCTTCAAGAAAACAAAAATCTTCCCTCCACAAAAAAGAAAGCAAGGTATCTGATTAGCGAATTTAATCGCTTGGTTGGAGCTTATAGTGCTCTTTTGATGTTGGAGTTTTATGAAAAAGGTACGTTAGAAACGATTGGGGCATTGAAAAATCTTAAAAGTCAGAATCCTCTTAATCAAATTGGCATTTATTTAATGAATATAGTTGATGAATTGCATGATACTGTTGAGGCAATGGACGTTCTTACCTCAAAAGAATCTAGTTACAAAACATCTCAAAAACCAATGAGTGCCGGTGGTGCATATAACAGTCCTAAACCTTCTATGCCTAAAGCTGGTTATCATTCTGGTTTTAGCGAAGAAGCTATACATGAAGGTTTATTCGATTTCTTTAAAAAGAAGACACCAGAACCATATGTCCCAAAACCAAGTTCCCTTATGGACCCAACATCAGGTAAAATTGTTGGTACTTTTGAACCATCAAAACGAACAGGTTTAGGAATTTCCGCAGATTTTACAACACAAAGACAAGAGTTAATTGACAAATATACTAAAGAAATGGGAAAGATTATTCCTTTTATTACTGCTTATCTTGAAGTTTTCAGTGAAAAAAATCAAGAAAAATTAAGATCAACAAAAAAAGGTTTGTTTGGCTCAAGTCCAGCAGCTTCTTTAATTAAAAGAGAATTTGGAAAAGTTCCCGGTTTTAATGTAGAACAATTTTTAAAACAAATTGAAAAAAATCCAAATATTGTTGAAAAAAACCTTCAGTTTGTTGCCGATCCTAATAGATTTGAAGCTTTAACAACCTTGGAAGATGTATTCCAAAACGTTCAATCAAAAATTAAAAAAGGTTTAGGAGCTACGGTAGCTAGTTTTCTTGGTGGAGCACAGCATTATCAACCATCAAGAGGCTAAAAATTCAACAAATAAATTTGTTTTACTTTTTGTTATTCGTGTGATATTCTATAACAAAGAGGTAAAACAAATGAAGAAGCTCTCAGTATTTTATTCACCAAAGCAAAACGTTAGCAACAACACTTCTTTTTCTCCTAGTGCTGGAAAGCCGGAAAAGGTTGTTGAGCTATTCAATAAGTCTAACAGAATCAAGGTTTTCAGCAATTGGAATCCTGTTAGTCAGCATGAAATTGCCATTGCTCACGATCCTAAGTTCGTTGCTGATATCATGTCGTTGAGAAAGATCAATGGATTCGGTAATACGTTGGAGGCTGTAGCTCTTAGCTTGCCTTATACGGTTGGAAGTTTTCTGCGTGCATCTGAGTATGCTCTAGAAAACAACACTGTAGCAATGAGTCCTACAAGTGGCTTTCATCATAGCTGCTATAATAGCTGTGGTGGATTCTGTACCTTCAATGGTCTGATGGTTGCTGCATTCCACCTTTGGAAGCAAGGTGTTGGCCGAATCGGTATCATTGATTTTGATGCTCATTATGGTAACGGCACTCAAGACATTATTGATAAGTTTGATGGAGCTAACAAGCTTATTGAGCACTATACCTTTGGTGGATTTGCACATAATGATGATAATTTCGATGATTGGCTTCTAAGGCTTCCTGCATACCTCAACACAAACTTCCGTGATTGTGACATTTTGCTTTACCAAGCTGGTGCTGATCCTCATATCAATGATCCTCTTGGTGGTTTTCTGACCACTGAGCAAATGAAGCTTCGTGATGATATTGTGTTTAACTTTGCTGCACGCCATCGCAAGCCAATTGTATGGAACCTTGCAGGGGGTTATCAAGATCCAATCTCTAAGGTTCTTTCATTGCATGAAAACACTCTACGTTCTTGCTTGGAGCATTATGTAGATGCAACGTAAGAAGCGTACAGGTGAAACCTTAAAAAAGGTTTCATGTGAAGTATGTAATTACAATAATCCTTCCGCTTTACATATTCATCACATAATCCCAAGAGCAGATCCTCGTTGTTCAAATAACTTGAACAACTTGGCTGTTCTTTGTGCTATTTGTCATAACCTTGTTCACGGGGGTGATATAACGATTATAGGGGTTTATAGCAGCACAGCAGGACGTAAACTTATGTTTTTCCGCAAGGGAGAACAACCACCAATTGAGCGTCAGTTCTGGAAGATATTACCAGAAGATAATCCTTTGGTGTTAAGAAAACATTAACTATTTATATTTCATGAAACTTAAAGATATATTGTTTTTGAATGAAATTAGTTCAACAAAATCTAAAACAGAAAAATTCATTCGTAAAGTACGATCTGATCTTTATCCCATTTTGCTTAAACAAGCACAATTCATTGTTTATTCAATGAGTCAAAGGAAAAAACCAAGTGATCCTGATGTCTTGAATCAAATGAATTATTACATGAGACATTATGCAGATCAAAATCCACTTAATTCACTTGACACATATGGAGTTACTTTGTTGCTTAACTATCTTATTAAAGATCCAAAACTATCAGGAAAAGCAAAAAGATACTACAAAGCTGCATTAGATGCTTGGTTGAAAAAGAAAGTTTGATTATACTTATCACAAAAGGGTTTTAATATGAATTTAAAAACACGCAACCAAATCAAAGCTGCAATTAAAGAAGCTTTGGATGTAGATCAAATTCTTCTTTCTGGTGGAGATTCACCAGCAGAATTAAAAGAATACAATAAACAAGTTGAAAAGTTTTTAAATGAAACTTTTGATACAGCCGACAAGTTAGCGGAGCAAGGTGAAAAAATGTTGCGTGAAGATTATTTTCATAACACCGCAGCAAAAGAACGTCGTCGTATTGTTT
>Ga0214923_10005361_pt1 | contig 14947 bp, 4 predicted proteins | sample LL1510_MetaG_FD_177993 | JGI IMG/M metagenome (GOLD analysis project Ga0214923, IMG submission 177993) | Freshwater microbial communities from Lake Lanier, Atlanta, Georgia, United States - LL-1510 | ecosystem: Environmental > Aquatic > Freshwater > Lake | place: USA: Georgia | collected 2015-10-15 | reverse complement strand
TTTGTCACATAAAGTTCTGATAAATATTCTGCTAAATCTAAACTTGTTATTAATGTTGTTTGAATTAGCCCTGTTACTTTATTTATTGCAAAATTTAAAAATGTGTCAATATCAATAAAACTCACAACAGGGTAATTAACATCAGTTCCTCTATTTACACAAAAATATTTTTTATTAAAAAAATCTGAATAATTTGCATAATATGTTTTTAAGTCTATTGTACTAAAATTATTTTCATAAGATTTAAATCCAGTTGAGTTTCCTGTGTCAACATAAATAAAACAAAACATTAATTGTGTATAATACTGTAATGTTTCTTTGTATCCTTTATTTGCAAATTTTGACCCAATTAGATTTTTCATTCCTTGAAGTGTTTGATAAGTTTGTTTTGGTGATTCTATCTGAACAAATCCTAAATATCTGTTATTGATTTCCGAAGCACAATCTTGATTAGAACTTAAAGTTTCTTCTGCAATTATATTTGATAATACATTATTTTTTTCTTGTATAATTGTATTTGGATCTGTTAATTTTTTACTTTCATTTTGTTGTATTGTTTCTTGTATACTTGTTAATATATTTTGATTTAGTGATTGTATAAAATTATCAATTTTAGGTAAAGAATAAAAAGGTTGTCTGATACCTTCAAAAGAAGTGTCAAAACCGTTTTCTGTTACTCTATGTCTAACAGATGTAATCATATAAGGTCCAGAAAACATTGGTATGTTTCTAATGTTAAAATACATAGTCGGTTGTATCAAAGCATTTCCCATCATATCAATAGAACACCTATAACTTCTATTTTTATATAGATTATATAAAGAAACATTTTGAGTTGAGCTTCTTCTGTTTCGAGATAGATTTGCCATTTGATTTAAAACTTCTAAAGACTCAGACGTTGGTTTACCTGGATCTTGGGAAACATCAAATTGTTTAAATATTTGTTGATTTTGTAATGTCATATCAACATTAAAACCAACAACTTTATTTGATCTTGACCAATCTGTCTTGTTTTGTTGACTTTCCAATAATGGGTTATCACTTGACCTTCTTAAATCAAACGCATCGTCTCTAAATCTATAATCAATATTTTCATTCATTGCTAAATGTTCACTTGGTTTATTAGCATATATACAAACATATTTTGGTGAACTATTTCTATAATCTACATTTAAGTAAGTACCAAATAATGTTTTAGCAAATTCTGTAGTTCCTTCTATTTTTGGTGTTGGATTTAATTGAGCATCTTGTACATTGTAAAAATTAATGTATGATGGTAACATATAAGTGATAAAATTATTGTTTTTCAAAATTGTTTCGATCATTCCTAATAAAGTATTTTTATAAGAAGCGTCTTCAATCAATTCTTTAATTTCAAAAATATCAACAAGAATTTTGTTTCCAATATCTCTAGACGCTCTATCCATAAGGAGTACGTCTTCAAATAAAGTTTTGTCATTAAAGTCATAACCAGAAATCCAAGTATCGTTTAAAGCTTTGAAAGTTTCCCATAATTCTACTCTTGTTTGTTCGGTAAACCCAGCCTCCAAATCGGCTCTCACTGATCCTTCTTGAGGGTTTATTACAACAATAGGTAATTCTTTTCTTATGCTTGGCATAAGTATACTTAAAACATTATTCAAATATTCTTTAGAATTATCAAGATAATTAGTCATATAAGAATAAAACGTTACGGCATCCAACGATGGGTTAATTAATTTTTGAGTTGCAAAGATTTTTATTATTGGAGCTAAATCTTTAATATTTTTTTCATTAAAACCAACATTCATTGTTACAAAAAAATCTGTAATGAATGATCCTGAATTTTTGTATTTTAATTTTTGTATTGTTGAAAATCCAACATAAGTTTCAAGAGCGCTCCATGTTTGTGGGTTTGATGATTTAGAATTTGCTAAACTAACGTTTGGTAGAAATCCATCACCTGGTAAAGTACCTTTAATATATGGATCAATATTTAAAGGTTCTTCTATAAATTGAGATGAGAAGGTAAAAAAAGATTTTCTGTCAAACCCTGAAGGATTACCAAATTTAAAAATTACATCGTATTCTAAAAATTTTTGTAATAAATTCTGAAATTTGGTATTTTGATTATTTATTACATCTTTTAATGTTTCATTTGCCGAAACTGTAGTTGGGTTTTGTACTTTTAACAACTCTCTCATTAAAGCTTGAAAGTTTTTTAAATAAATTTCGGTTTGTGTTTCTGTACTATTTAAATCTTGTAAATTTTTTTGACTTAAACTACTCAAGTTGAATTCTAAAGTTGGTGGTAATATGTCAGTATAATCATAAATTGATTTACTAAAATTTAAAAAATGTTGTTCAAAAAGGTCTAACACATTTTTATCAAAAGCAGAAAACATATCGTCTAAATAAACATAATCATTTTTTTCTCCAGATATTAAAAAATTTTGTTGGGTACTTGTATTGTTAAAAATGTTTTTCATATACGTATCAGGATCGTTTTTTTGGACTAGTGAATTGTCAAAATATCCGTATGTAGGTGCATCCCAAAATAATCTAACAGAACCATTAAACATTGCTGGATTTTGAGAAACTTCAATATCTAATGATGTATTTTTAAAACATTCTGAATAAGTTTGATTTTGATCATAACCAAAAGATGGTAATACAAAATAATTATCGGTTTTTTTCGATTTTACAAGAGCAGACCAGGTTGTAATTTTTAAACTTCTTAATATATTATTTTTATCGAATCCTGGAGGTATAAATAGATTTGCATTTTGTGTGGTAAACAATAACAAAATTTTATCATTAATTAAAGATTGTATATCTGTAGCGCTAGGTCCGTTAACTATAAAATTTTGTATTGTAAAATTTGTAGTTGTGGCTGTTTGTGGTGGTGATATAACATATAAACCAATACCTCCTGTTGTACCTGTCAATTGATTAGTTACTACGGTATTTCCTGAAATTCCTAAACCAGTAATTTGAGCCCCTATAAAAATATTATTACTACTTATAAATGAAACTTGCATTAATGTATTATTAATTGTACAAACCCCTTGTACTAAACTTGATCCTGTCAATAATTTTGTACCTTGCAAAAACACATTAAAATCATCAATTAACTGTGGATAAAATCCCACATTAATATTTGTAAATGGTGTTGGTGTGTTTGTTGTTTCGTCTAACACTATGTTGAATAAATTTCCGTTGATTGTTAATGGATAATTTTTTGTAGAAGCAGAATTAATTGGGTCGTAATTTTTAATGTAATTGAAATTTGTCCAAACATCGTCTAAAAAATCTATTCCAGTTTCTTTCCAAGTTTTATATCTATTCCAAATACCGCCATATTTTAATATCCAAGCGTATGGTAACTTGTGTATTGCTCCAAATTTTTTCAGTGTTGAAATGATATAATTTAAATCTGTTATTGCACCTCCTTCGTTGTAACTTTTATATTTTTCTTTTGTAGTTGCTAAAGGTAAACTTTCTAAAAAAAGAAAAGCAGCCGACTTATAAGGGCTTGATTCGTTAGGTTTGTACCTAAATTTATAAACTCCATCTTGTATTGCATTTATAAAATAAGGCGTGTTGAGCATTGAAACTGTTTGGTTTTCAGTTAAATTGCCTTTATATTTTTTATAAAATAGATTTCCTTCTGTTACTAATTGTTTTTCTATTGTTCTTGTTGTATAAAAAATGTTAAAAACATTGATTGGTTCATTTTGTTTGACGTTGAAGTAATTAAAATTAGTTATTGGTCTTTTTATTTTTTCTGTTTCACCATTTTCAAAGTTTGCGACTGTTTTTTGATTATCGTTATATACTAAAACTTTTTTTGTTTCAAATGAATCAACATTATTATTTAATGAATTTCCATTTGCTAAATATTCTCGGTCCCAATTCAAATCTGTAATTGGGTATGTATCTGTAAAATCAAATTTGTTACTTGTGTTTGAATCTCCAATGTATGTTTCTATATTTGCCCTATTGTTGCCTGTTTTTAAATTAATGTCAGGTTGTGATTTTGTATTTTGTAAAATATCAATGTTGTAAAGTCTGTTAGAATTTTCTATTTGGTTTTTAATATAAGGGGTGACAAATATACCTCTTATGAAATCTTGCCAATTTTCTCCTTGCCCTTCATTTGATATATGTCTTAAAAAGATTTCAAAATTGTTTTCGTCTATTAAATACTCTTTTAAAACTTTTGAAAGGTATGGACTTGAGCTACTTAAACTTTCAAGAATGTTCAACGCTTCGTTTTCTGCTTCTATAGCATAGACACTAAACTTATATCCGCTTTCTCTATTAAATTTACTATAATAAGCATTCATAAAAACCCTTTCATAAATTTCGTAGAAGTATTTTGTTTGTTGTTTATTTTGAAATATTTGATTAGATGTTGGAAAATCTAAAGAATTTAATGATATTCTTCTTGGTTTATTTAAAGAATTTACTTGATTATCACTAAGTTCTCTAAAATCTTCATCTCGATAAGTATAACCTTTTATGAATTCTTCTACAAATTGAACTTCTGGCCAAATTTCAGGTGAATAAGATCTGTATCTAAAAGCAACATCAGGAGCACCAGGATATACAATTTCAAATTTTTCTTCTTTACCATCTGTTGTTGTTTCTTTAATTACTTGTGGCCAAGGGTATATTGGTTCATCATTTTGTGTTGATGTTTTAACGTCAACACTCAAAGCTGTTGATGAATTACCAAAAATTGCGGCTTTTCTGTATGGATCTTGTCTAACATCCCAAGCTTTTTTGTGAACTTCATCCATTAATCTTAAAAAAGCTTCTCCTTGACAATAAAAAACTGCTAATATATTTCTTATTGTTGGTATAAATCCTAAACCATATTGTTTATTATTAAATTGTGATCTAAGATTTTCTGTTATTTTATTTTCGATTTCTTTTTTAAATATTTCGGCTTGTTTGGCCATTTTTTCGGTAATAAACATAAAAGAACTTGGTCCTTCAAAAAAGAAAAAAACACCATCATAACTTTTTAATTCTTCTAATTTATTATTTTTAAAAGTTCTTAATTTTTCTTCATATGATTTATTTAATTCATTTGATGTTGGGTTTTTTAATTTATATGTTTTATCCCAATCAATATCAGTATCTGGTACAATAAGTTTGTAAAAGGTATTTTCAGTAATTTTAAATTCAATATTACTTGGATATGTAGTACCTCCAACAGTATAAGTTCCTGGTTTTTTTCCAAACACACTGTTTTCGAGTAGTTGTTTGTTATATTTTTTTATTAGTCCTTGTAGTTCTGTTTTCCATTTTTCCTTATTTTCAGGAGTTAAATTTGGTTTGAACTCATATACTTGTAATCCATTTGTAAGTACCAAAGGTTCTTTGACATTCATATATCTATTAAACCAAGAAGTTGTTTGGTAAGTATATATTGATTGTTGATAGTTTAATAAAGAATTGACATAATTATTTATTTCAGTAAGAACTCCAAGATTTTCTTTAGTAAATTGAGATAAGACTTTTTTTATAAATTCATCTAATCTATATCTAAGTTGATTAAGTGTTAATTCAGGAAAATCTTCTGAAATTAATCCTTTAGATTTATAGTCTGAATATATTTCTTTCATTTTTTCATATCCTTTACTACTAAGAAAAGAATTTTGTTTAGTATTTGATGATATTTTATTTGTTTCTTTAACTGTTGAAGGAAAAATTACAAGATTTTTATACATATGTGGCACAGCCAACAAAGATCCAAAATTAACGCTTGAAAGTAACGTATACTTGTAACCAAAAAATTTTAATTTTATAATGAAATTATGTGAAGATGGGTCAAAATTTGATGTGAAAGACCTCAACATCAAAGGGTATTTTACCGCTTTACCATAATATCCTTTTAAAGTTAATGTAAACATAGGATATGGTAATTGAAAAAACGAAGCATATGGTGAATTATTTCCAGCTTCAAACAATGTTCTTCCTTTGATGTCTTCTAAGGTTATTTCTACAATAGGTAAAAAATCTTGACCCATAGTTAAAGAAATGTCTTTCATTCCTAATAACCCTGTATCTACCGCAATTGGAGTTCCATTTGAATAAGTGCTTTGTGTATAATAATATTCATTTGATTTATTCGGTTCTAAAACAGAATTAATTTTTTTTTGATTTAAACCTTTTCCTTGTAAAGTGTCTTTTCCAGTTATTTCATCAGTCCACCTTGTATCCAAGAAATCTTTAAATCCTGGATTTAAAAAATTTATTTTTCCTACTGATATTGTTCTTTGATTGTCATTAAAAGCCGAACCAACTGCAAGTTTTGTTCTTGGTAAAACATTACACTCTAAATTTGCGTAATAAACAAGATCTTCTTGTTTAACGGTTCTTTCATTGACATTTCCAAAATTATCAACAACTTTGTTTGGATCAATTATTGTTATGTTATCATAATCAAACTCAACTAATATATTTTGACCATTATCTACCATAATAAAAGAAATAATTATCTAAACTATTTTTATAATCTTGTAAAGAAGCTACTAAAGGATATGGAATTGTCAATACTGCTCCATCTGGAATATTTTGTTCTAAACCAGTAAATTGTGGATTTGCTTGCATAATTAACCAACCAAAATAAGGTGAGTTATAATATTGAAAAGAAATTTTATCCATTCTGGATTGACCTACTTTAAAAATATGAGATTTATCACTACTTTTTGTTGGTAAATTAATATATGGAACAACAGTTTGTTGTCCATTAATTAAAAATTCGGAATATCTATTGTAATATTGAAGTGCCATAATTAATTAAATGTTACTTTGCCGTTAAATGTTGCATCTTTGCTTACATTTTGATTTGCATAAAGATTTTTTATTATTGTTTTTTTATTATCAACATCTTGTGTTGCTGGAGTTGTTGATTGAACTATTGTTGGAATTTTTGGAAGTTGGTATTTTGAAATTTTAATATATTCAGGTTCTGTTTTTAAAAAATTAAAATATTTTTTTTCTGATTCATAAAATTCAGTAAAAGTTTTTCCCAAATTATTAACTATATTTTCTAAAATATTAATCACAGAAGGTTCTTCTTTGACTTGTGGTCCGTTTGTTAAATTTGTGATAAATGCACTTCTTTTATTTGTATCTATTAATTCTTGTGCCATTACCAAATAAAATCTATCATACTCTTTTGTTACAAATTTTTTTCCATCAACATTACTTGGTGAATTTCCATCCCATTTTAAAATGTTTTCATTTTGATCATAATTTTTTGGTTTGTTTATATGTTTTGTTGCCCAAATATTAAATTCTTTTAAAATTCTGAAACAACTTGAAATTTGTGCGTCTGGTGTCAAATCATTTAAATATAAGTAATTTATACTTTCTTTATTACTTACATCAGAAAAAAAAGTTTCACCCGATAAATCATAAATAACTGGATTATTAGTATCTACTAAAACTCCATCTAATTTATCACAAACTACATCCATTTTTTTAAAAGTAAAATTTAATGTTTCTTGGTTTTTTACAAAATTATTAATTTGTTGGTTTATTGAATTTGAAATTTCTTTGTTTTTTTTGTTGACTTCAGTTTTTAATTTTTCTTCTATTTCTCTTAAAACTTTATTTTTAATGTTTTTATCTTTTAAAGATGACATTATTGGGTCTTCTCTTTTATTAACATCTTTAGATACTTGTTCAACTAATTTGTCGACAAGAAGTTCTGGATTACTTGGTTTACCGTAAATTTCTGTTTCTTTTGAAGTTGTTAATTCTGCTAATTTTCCTTTATTATAATTAACAGAAAAATTTGTAAGTTGTAAAATACCCATGTTATTTTGTTGTTGTATCGTTGACATATAATTAAAATATGTTTCCATATAAGATTTTAAATTGGTTTCGAGTTCTGTAAATAAAACTTGATAATCTAATTTATTTCCTTCTCCTAATGTACCAATAGTTGTTTGTCCTTTTTTTATTTGTTGTACATTTTCTGGTGGTTTTACAGTTGGTTGGGTTGAAGCAATTTTACTAGCAACAAATTTGTCAAGTTTTTCAGCGCTTTCTTTATCAGTTGCAGTAGCCCTTTCATCATAAATTTCAGTATTAGCATAAAAATTAAATGACAATGCATTTTGTAATTGTTCTACTGGTTCTTTAAGACCCATACCTCCTATGATGTTAAAACCTAAAGAGATTTTAGCAATCATAGGTTGGACTCCAATTCCTTCAGGATTCAAATCGTATAATAAAGGTTCATATGTTATACCTAAATTTGTTGGTACTATTTTACTGTGATAAAAATCGCCAACTCTTAGAACTAAAATTGGTGGTGAACCAAAAGCGGTATTTAATGCATCATTATACTTTGGTCTTCCGTCAGGGCCTATAACTGGTATAGTTTGACCAGGTCTAACGCACTGTTGTAAAAAAGTTAATCTTGCGTTTAAACCTTCTGGTGTCATCGAGTGAAAAGCAGGATTAAAATATTTTATTTTTTCTTTTATTGTATCATAAACTATTGGATTACTTTCTTTAATTATTTCAAAATAATCACATTCAGAAAATAAATGTCTGAGTATTTTTTTTGATATTCCTTCTTTTAATTTTTTTTCTATGTTAATTTCTGCTTCGGGTTTAATTGTTCTTGTATAACCAGTATATGTTTTGTCACTATCTCCTCCTTTTTTATTATCAATGTTTATTAAATCTTTTTTTTCAATTTCTTCTTTTTTTATTGGTGGTGGTAAGTTAACTTTAATTTCTTTCATTACAACTCTTCTACATGCCATTGCAGGAATACTATATACTTGAGCGTCTTTTGTAACAACAAAGGAAGAACCGTTTTTTACTTTAATATCTATAGTACAATTTACTTCATCATTATTTAATGTTCCTACACCTTTTGGTATTGAAATTTCTTCTCCTTTACCATTATTATCAATAATAAATTTTAACTTTGGGTTATCTCCTGTTCTCAACTCTCCAAATGTCTTACCATCGCCAGTACTTTGTTTATCAAACCATTGTATAACACTATCAATTCTTCTTTCAGATAAATTAACATTATATTCAGGTGTGTTTGGTGCTGATGCAGACCCTATTAATTCTATTTCTACAGTCCCATTTTTTTGAATTATAATTTCTCTTAATTTATCTAAAAATTCTCCAGATATTTTTGTAAAATTTCCTTCAACAACATCACTAAAAAAATTAGGTATTCCATTTTTTTGATACCCACCATTTGGGCTTAAATTATCGGTATAAACTTGATTTGGCGCTTTACTTACATAATTTGTATTTTTAAGTGCAAGATATTTGTCATACCAATAATTAAACGGTTTAGTTGATTTAACTAATTTTGTATTTGGGTCTGGCAAATCATTATGAAAATAAAATCCATAATTTTCAAATTGTTTAATTTCTTCTATAGAAGAGTCTTTAGTTTCTGTTATTGTTTGTGAAGAACCTCCTAAAATTTCATTAATTTCATCAGTATTAAAAGAATTATCTATGCTTGTTATTGAACCTTCCGAGTTTACTCCAATATTTTTTAGTACTTGTTCATATTCTTCAGTTGTCAATCTTGGATTATTTAATACTTGTTGATAGGTATATAAATCTTTTGGTGGTATTTGATTAAATTTTATTCCTAATTCATACAAATCATATTTTGTACATCCTGCAAAAAATGAATCTATTATTGAATCAATTCTTTCTTTAGCAACACCTTTTAATTGTTTTTCAATAATTGTATTTAACATAGATGGATTATCAACAATTATTGTCCAACTTAAAGACCCACTTCTAGAAGTATTTTTGTATGTATATATAGGTTCAGGTCTACCTAAAAAACTAGTTTCGTTAAATCCTGGTCTAGAATCATCACTAAATTTTAAATCGTATGGTGGAAACCACATTATTCTACCTCCATTTGGTCCTTTTTCACAAACAGGTAGATCATCATACGTAAATCCTGGTCGGTCTGAAGTTCTCCAAGCTAAATTCTCTAAAGAAAACATATATTTTTTTACTTTTCCATTTACTATGTTTGTAGAACCAGGAGGTCTTAAAGGAGCAATATTCAAATTATATGTATTATTAAGTACGGAATAATCAAATTTTCTACCATCATTTACTATACCGTCTCTTTTTTGTAAGTCCGCATACGTAAAATAAGGTGTGTCTTTTGTAAATAATCTACAATATTCAATTCCTGCTTCTTGTCCTGTAGCTTGAACAGTGTAACTCATTACTTGTGAACCTTTAGTTATTTCTTTATATCCGTCGTTGAAAACTTTTGATACTTGATTAATTGCATTACCAACATGTTTCAGTCTTTGTACTCCTTGTGTGTTATCTGCTGATGTTATTAATCTTTGTGTTTTGTCTAATATTGAACCTATTTTAAGTTCAAAATCTGTTGATTGATATTTATTATAATCTGAAGATACTACATTAAATTCTTTGTCAATTGATTTGGGATCTCCTCCTTTTCCAACTTTCCAACCAGCATTTTTTCTGTATTTTGGAGATGTCCATACAAATTGTCCTGCAATTCCGCCATCATTTGTGTAAGATTTACCGGCTAAACCAAATTGTAATTTTCCAATGTTACCTTCATATAATTGTGATAACTCTTGTGGTCCATAAACTATTGTATGTTGTTGTTTACCATATTCATTTACAGGTATTTCATTAGGTGGTGAATCAATTTGACTTGGTTCATTTTCTTTACTACCTACATAATATCCACCACTTGATTTGTTATTTTGGTTAAAAAGGTTTGATATTGCTTGTGTAAATCCTAACAAAATACCTTTATTGTAATCTGGTTTATATTTATTATAACTCAAACTAGCAAACAAAACCGATTTTTGACCATTACCTGTATTTGCAACAAAAATTTCAGATGGATTTCTTGTTTTGTTTAAAATAGGACCTAATAAACCTCCAGTTAAATTATTGATAGTATTTAGAGCTCCAACATTTTGTGGTAATTTTTCATCAGTATTATCGTTAAAATAATCACCAGGAATAAGCGAAACTGGAAAATATGTTTCTGTTAATCTATTAACAAGTGATAATGATGACAAAAGTGGTCCTTCAGGTACTGTAATTTTCCAATTTTTTGTAAAAAATGGTTGTTTACCTGTTGCTAACATTGAAGCTGAAAAAGGGTCAGTAATAGTATCTAAATTAATTAGTCCTACTGTGTTTTGAATGATTTCCGCTGCAACCCTTTCTTCAAATAATCCTCTTAGTTGTTTTGCCGCTATGTTCATAAGTGGACTATCTGTTGACAATAATCCGTTTGTTCCTAAAGGATCTGACTGAAAAATAATATCAAATGTTGTGTAGTTAGATAAGTTATAGTACCAATCTTTATTAAGATAATAAGGTTGGTATATCGATGGATTTAATAAATCTGTAATTATTACCAAATCTTTATAACCTCCTGTTGGTCCCCATACATTAGTAATATAAGCATCGTCAATGTAAAACTCATTAACTAATTCTAAATTTGAATTGTTATTACTTGGGTAATAAGGTCCTTGATTTGTTCCTTGTGGATTATTTAATGATGTGTTTAAATTTATAGATATAGGATTTCCAACTCCTCCTTCAGGACCATATTCATTCAACGGATATAAAACTTCTGCAAAATGGTTAGTCGAAACTAACTCGTTATTTGAATCAATTACATTTGATACACTCAAATTAGTTTCGTAGTTTACAGTAGGTTCTTTTGCACTAAATACACCCGGTATATTATATGATTTTAAATTTTTTGTTAGTAATTGATTTCTAAAAAATTCAGATCCTTTAAATGATAGAGTACTTTCTGACATTATTTTTCTTTTATAAATACTTTATCTTATAATTTCTAAGTTGTACCAATTCGATCTTTTGTAACTATTTTAATAATTCGATTACTTAAAACTTCGCTCTGTTCAATTCCTCTTACAACAGAAGCCGTTAGTTCTTCTTTATTAATATTATTTAAAGAACCATCAGATTTCAAATTTAAACTTAATATAATTTCATCAGGTTCTTTTTTTTCTTTTTTTTCTTTTTTTTGTTCTTTACCAACATTTTTATAAATTTCTTTTAGATTTTTCATTAGATTATTTTTGGTATCGTTAGTAAGTTCTTCTATAGTTTTTGGTACATTGACTTCAAACTTAGTAGCAAGGTTTCCTAACGTTTCAGTAATAGTAGTCATGACATCAGTTAAACTAACATTTTCTCCTCTTGCAAATTTTACTACATCTTTCTCGATAGGTCCAAAAATATCTGATGTCGCTTTTCTTACATCATCAGTTGTAAATTTTTTTGACCCTTCTTCAAATAAAGCTTTAACTGTTACGTTTCCAGCTTTTTGTAATCTTAAAGCTTCTTCTGATGTAGTATAACCTAAAGATACACTTCTTGCAATTGAAGAGGCGGTTGCATTTAATTCTTCTTGAACATGTAATTGATCAATTGCCAATTCTTCAATAGTTTTACTTGAAAGTTTTTCTTGTTCTTTCAAACTTTGTATATCTTCTGGTGTTAATTGATTAACTTCTTTTGTTACATTATTTCCTAATTCATCTCTAAAACTTATTACTGCAGTTCCACCGCTTAAAGTTGATAAACTAGCAATCAATTCTTTTTCTTCTTTATTAGCAGTTGGAAATTCAATTGATTTCATTTTTTTATCAAACTCCGAAGCCTTAATTGACATTTCTGCTAATTTTTCAGGTAGTATATTCATTTCAGCAGCTATTTCTCTAATTCTTCTTTTTTCACCAGGTAAAATTTCAAATTTACCTGTTTCTTGATTAAATTTAGTAAAAGTTTTTGTTAGATTAACAAGTTCATTTTGTAGTTGTTCTGGATCATTTTGTGCTAAATCCATCGATCTTAATGGGTCTAAGAGTTCGCTTGAAGCAACTCCTAATCTTTGTAAACCTGCTGCTAATTCAATTGCTCCTTCAGGATTAAATACTTTATCTGCTAATTTAAAAGTTTCAGACATTTCAAAATTCAATCTAGCTGCTTGAGCTGCCATTTTAGTTAAACCTTTTGTACCATTTTCAAAATTGTACAAATTCATTTTTTCTATGTTTGTCACAACCCCTTTTGAAACTGCTTGTACGGAAACACCAACACTTTTTGCATAATTTGCAACTTCTAACATAGTATTCCCTACATCATACATTGATACTCCGACATTTCTAAAATTTTCTACTAAAGTTTGTGTTTGTAATCCTGTAACTTTTGCTGTTGCTGCTAACTCAGTTAATGCTTCTTTTCCAAACATTCCTGTTGTCCCAAACTCCGACCCTAAAGTTTTGATTGTGTCTGTAACTTTATCAGCACCTATACCCATTTTTAAAAATTCTGGTGCGGTATTAGCTAATAAAACTTTAAATTCATCTAATCTATTTCGAGATGTTCCAAAACTTTTTTGTAAATCATTTGATTCTTCTACTAAAAATTTAAGTGCTGTTTGGTATTGTGTAGCAGTATTTGATATTGCTGCTACAGCGTTAGGTATTTTGTCTATTCCCAAAATAGCTTCGTCAACAGAACTAAAACTTTGTACAAATAAATCGTTTGATTTACTTATTCCTGCAATAGCAGCACCATACTCTTTTTGTTGGTTGATAAAAGCCTGTAATTTTTTAATTTCATCATCTTTTTCGTCAAAAAACATAATTTTTTTACTTTATAAATATTTTTTTTTATGTTTTTTTAAAAGATTCCAAAATCTTTTCTAAAAGATACTTTCTTTCATAAGTTGGTATACTCCAAAATTCTTTATATGAGGTATAAAGATATTTTGCCATGATAAAAAATTCATCCAATAAGATGGTTTTATACTCCAAAGAAAGGCCGAAAAAATTCCACCCCAAAAGTGATACCGAAGCTCACTTTTTCTCCTGACGGGGCTGTTGTTGTTTTTGTTAATTCCAAACCTGGTTCATTATCCGCTAAAAATTTTCTGATATATTTTGAGTCTGCTATTGGCATGTTTTCTGTAAAAAGAGCAATTTCTTGTAAATCTCTTTTTCCATTAAGTTCAACAATCTGTTTTGTAAGTTTTAAGGTTATAGTTGGTGTAATTCTATCTGCAGGATATGATTCTAAAATTCTTTCGATTTCAATATTATCTAATAAATTTAATAATTTAACTTTAATAACAGATTTTGATATAGGAAGTTCAATTAAAAATAAACCTTCTTCATCTGGAAGATTTTTTGTTTTTTTAATGTTTAACTCATCTAAATTGAACTTGTGTGTAAATTTTTTACCAGTGACAGGATCTTCTAAAGAAACAGTATATTCGGGACCAAAAGATGTATTTCTTAAAAAAATTAAAATTGCTTCAATATCGCAATTTAAAAGTTCTTCAGGTCTTAATTCTTTTTCATAAATTCTATTTCTTAATAAAGGTAATATAATAGTTTCTTTAATAGATTTTCTTGAGTCAACATTTGATATTATGTTTTCATCTGAAGCAGTTAAATAACCTACTTTAACTGATTTTTTTTTTGATTTGTAAAAAATACCACCTGAAGGCAATTGTACTACATCATGCGGTAAATTGAAATCTTGTTGTGCGTATTTATATTCGTCTATTTTTTCCATTTTTTTTTAAAAAAAATCTAAAAAAAATTTACAAATAGTAAATAATTTGAATTTATTTTTAATAAACCAAAATACATCTATCCATTCTCATTGAAGATGTTACTTTAGCAATACCATCAGAACTATATTGAAGTGACCCTCCATCGTATTTTGTAAGAAATGCTCCTTCCAAAATCCATTTTTCAACAACAACTCCTGTTGGATCTAACATCTCTAAATCAACATTCTTTTTGTAACCAGCAGCATAACCCATACGTCCAGTCACTGATTCAGCACATAATCTAATCCACTCCATAAGAGCTTGTGATGCTGAAGGACCAAT
>Ga0214923_10005360_pt1 | contig 14947 bp, 10 predicted proteins | sample LL1510_MetaG_FD_177993 | JGI IMG/M metagenome (GOLD analysis project Ga0214923, IMG submission 177993) | Freshwater microbial communities from Lake Lanier, Atlanta, Georgia, United States - LL-1510 | ecosystem: Environmental > Aquatic > Freshwater > Lake | place: USA: Georgia | collected... | reverse complement strand
GTTTAAAAAATCCTATAAAGCGTAAATTGAACCCCATTAATATTCCAAATCGGATAGATGCTTGACGATAATTATCATATTCGGATATCTTGTATAATTAAAAATCGGACATTGAAATTTTAACCCGGTTCAGTTTCCAAAAATAATATAGAATAATTAAAATCGGATTAAAAATAAATTTAAATATAGGACAATTTTTTATTTTTACAAAAAATATTTTCTAAATCTTATTTATCAAGAGATCCTGATGATTTTTAACCCTAGTCAAGTTGAAAATTGTTGATTTTTTTCTGATAAAACACGAATGACTAACGTTTTTTATCAGAAAATCCCGGGTCTTGTTATCTTAACTGGTCATTTCGATAGCATTTGTTAGTTTTAAGCACTGATTTTGACCAATTTCTGTGCATTATTACTGCTTGAAATGTATTTTTGTCGTTGAAAAACTGACTATTTTTTACGGCGATCAAATATTTCAAATACACTTTTTTACGCGATAGCTTTGCATTTTTTACTGTATATCATTCTTTTTTATTATCGGATTTTTTTTAATTATATAAATAGGATTTATTTTTTGATATTTTTATTAAGATCATACATATTATGAATGCATTTATAAAGCCCCGCATTTATTTTAATCGAAGATTGAAATAAATAGCATATTTTACAATACTCTGTTTACATGAAATTATATTTTGTATAACACCGGGCTCAATTAACATTATCGCCCTGCATTTTATCGAGTTTACCTCGATAAAATAGCCTTTTTACAACACTATTTCATATGAAATTATATTTTGTATAACACCGGGCTCAATTAACATTATCGCCCTGCATTTTATCGAGTTTACCTCGATAAAATAGCCTTTTTACAATACTCTGTTTACACAAATTTTATTTACACAAATTTTTTACAAAATTTTTTTTACACAAAATTTTTTACAAAATTTTTTTTTTACACAAATTTTTTTACACAAAATTTTATTTACAAAATTTTTTTTTACAAATAAAATTTTATTTACAAAATTTTTTTACACAAATTTTTTTTTACAAATTTTATTTACAAAATTTTTTTACAAAATTTTTTTTAATATTATTTTTAAAAACTAAAATATTATTTTTATAAATTTATTACAACCCACTTCACTCGATTTCAATATAATTCACATCAATTCGAAATCATCGATCATTACTAATTTTTAATTTATTCATTCTCTCATTATTATGAGACATATTTATCACTAAAATAATCTTCCTATAACTGCGCATTACTACATCATTCTCATCAATCAACTTTTTTACACATTTTATCATTTATAATTATATTTTAATAAAAAAACTTTTAAAATTATTTGAATTACAATTATATATTAAATATCGGAATTTTTAATAATCCTAGTTTCTTTGGAATTAAAATATATAATTTTAATGATGATTTTTCTTCAAATAATATATTCGAAGAAAAATATGATGAAATAATTAGTTATGGACAAATGAGGAAAGCATATTTATTCTATACTCACTTTAATTACAAAAATGAATTGCGTTTTTAATGTAGTAGCATATACCATCAAGGAACTTATTTAGATTGGTTTCCAATGTCGTTGAATACATTTTTAGAAAAATTTGGTGTTTGATATTATAAAAGATTTATGATCTTTTCTTTACATTCAAAATGATTTTTACTCTCCTTTTTTATTATATTAACCTTTTTATTATATTCACTTTTTTATAACTACCGTTTTTTGTAAATGGGTGTAATTATGGTACAGTTGAAAAATATTAGGCATACTTAAGTTAAACTTGCTACTGGTACACTTAAACGAATACTTCCAACATTTTCTTCAGCAAAATTTCCTATTCTCTGTGCAAGATATAAATTATTATAACCTAAAGTTGATGAAAATCGTTTAGCATAACCAATACCTGAATTTGATAATAATGCAATTAACATTTCAGGTCTTGTATTATGATTCTCATTAATATAATTACCACCTGCAGTTCCACCTGTTAATGATATAGTTGAGCCATTTGTGTTAGAAGATACAACTGTAAGGACATTACTTGAGCTTAGATCAGTTGTATTAGTAAAAGAAATATTAATTTTTTTACTATAATTTTGAAATGTGTTGGTTCCAAGACTAGTAATTACTTCACTATTAATACTACATTTACTTGAATCAACAAATACACTTCCATCATCAATTGTTAATAAAATTCTACCTTTAGCACTTGTCGATGTACCTGAAAATCCTCCATTAACAGTTGAACTTGCATTATGATATTGTACAACTAATGCCATTATTGATGAATAATTTTTTTGAGTTGTATCATTTAAAAATGCATTTATACAATCTTGTAATGATACGATAGAACCAGGAGGATGTAAGCCATCTCCAATTACTTTATATGTAGGAGAACTAATAGTAGTTACAGGAACATCTACCGCAAAAAATGCTGAACTTGGATTAAATGTAGTATCAAGAGTATAAGTGTTTAGTGACGGTGCACTAGTGATACTACCAACTATAGTAAAATCTTGTCCACTATTACTAAAAAATGCACCTATATAAAAATTAGCAGCGCTTGCTACATTTACTACATATTTATTAGTAGTATTTGCACTAAAAGTTCCAGTAGGTGCTGTTGGAGCTGCAGGTGTATAACCAAGAATAGTGGTCATTTGTTGGTTTAAAAACTGTTTGTTAGCGTAAGCATTGGTGTAAGTTGCCATTTATGTATATATATATATATATATATAATATAAAAAAAATAATTTTATATATTATTATATATATATAAAATAAAATGTCAATTTTAAACACACTAAATAATCAATTTTCAAATTTAGCGCTTGCTAATCAAATAGTTTCTACAACAACAAAATTTTCAAATAATTTATCTATATTAAATAATAATCAATCAAGTATATTAGCATCTTGTTTAGATGAAAATACTTTAATATTATGTTTAAATAATGATATGACAGATGTTTTAATATTTATTAAAGATTTAAAACCAAATATGATTGTTAAAACATATAAACATGGATATAGAAGAATTAAATACATAATAAAAGGAACTTTATTAAATGATATTAATAATAAAAAAGATTCATTATATATTTATCATAAAATCGAAAATTCTATTAAAGATTTAATATTAACAGGAGGACATTCTATATTAGTTGATACAATGACTGATGAAGAAAATATATTAAATAATGAATATTTTCAAAATAATGTTCCTATAATAGACAATAAATATTGTTTATTAGCATGTGTTTCAAAATCATGTACACAAATTGAAGATACAAACGAATATACTTATTATAATTTAGTATTAGATAATGATAATATAACTGATCGTTATGGTATATGGGCTGATGGTGTATTAGTTGAAACACCATCAGAAGAATATTATAAAAGTATTTGTGATTAAATATCACTATTATATTTATTTTATTCTTTAACTTCTATTTATAAAAATAATAAATATTGTAAAATATACTTCTTATTTTTATAATATATAAATACTAATTTTTTTTTCTTATTCATATGTTCGAATTACTTTCATATGTTTTTCTAATTTATTAATTATTTAATTACTGTATATATCAAATTTTGGTATATTAAAAAGTATATTCAATAGGATTATTTACCTTTACTTTGTAAAAATTGATTTTTATACATTTAAATTATCATATATATTTTCCAATATAAATTCTCATTATAATATGGATTACCATTATAATATTGGTATTGGAAATCATAATTCTGATACTTTTATAACTATAAATGACAATACAATCAAATTTATAAATGGTGATATTTATACTGGTAATATGATACAAATTAATGATAAATTTTTGTTTCATGGTAACGGAAAGTATACTTCTAAATTATCCAATTATATTTTTGATGGTATGTGGATTAATGGTATGCCTGATAATGGTATTTTAACTTTTCCTAATGGAGACCAATTTAATGGTGAATTTTATAATGCTACAATTTTTAAAGGTTTTATGATTTATACTAATCTTACTACCACTTTTAATGGTGAATTTCAAAATGATCTACCCTATAAAGGTATTATGACTTTTCCTAGTGGACAAACATTCAATGGTGAATGGTATAATAAACAATTTTATAAAGGAATTATTACCTGTCTTAATGGAAGTATATTTAATGGAGAATTTAAAGATGATCAATTTTATAAAGGTATTTATACTGACCTTAATGGATCTATATTTAATGGAGAATTTAAAAATCAAGAATTCTATAAAGGTATTTATACTTGTAAAACAGGATTCGAATTTAATGGTGAATTTAAAGATAAAAAATTATATAAAGGAACTATTACTTCACCTACTGGTGTAAAATCAAATATAGACATATTATAAATATATTATATATATATTATGAATTATTTGTTGAAATATTTAAAATATAAAGAAAAATATTTAAAATTAAAAAATCAAAAAGGCGGAACTAAATTAAACTTATCAGGACCAGTTTCTATCCATTATTTTATAAATGAAGATATGAATAAAAAAATAATTATTTTAGGAGATTATCATAGAGCTGGTAAAGATGGTATTTGTGAACCTGAAGAAGAAAATCATAATTTATTTATTGAAAAATATTTAGAAAAATTTGGTGTTTGATATTATAAAAGATTTATGATCTTTTCTTTACATTCAAAATGATTTTTATAATAAATTGTAATTATAAAAAATTAATTTTTATCAATAAAAATTGAATGAAAACCTATATTAATTTCTTCATTAATACATATTTCTGTCTTATTATAATTAGACATATCCATTATAACTAATTTACTATCACTTTTATTATCTAAATCATAATAAAAAAATATCAAATAATAAATTTCACCTACTTTTTTAATACTTGGTTCTCCACAAATAAATTTGTTAGGAAATTTTATTTTTTTTATAATTTCTAATTTATTACATATTACAAATCCATCATTTATATTTTGATTATTGATACTCCTGAATAATGTCAAATTATTATAATTTATTGGAAATTCTAAATTTAATTCTTCTAATTCATTATTTTTATTTAAATTAACTTCTTTTGTTTCCTTATTAATACTAATTTCTCTATATTTACCAGAAATATTTAATTCATTAAAATCTATGTAATCATATGTTGAAGCATAAATATTATAATGTGTTATGTTTTCATCTATATTCGCATAATGAAATAAATATATACTATCATTCAAATAATATTTTGTATTATTTAATGTTTGTTTATCAATTATATTAATAATACTTTTTTTATTTGTTTCCAGTTTAATTGGCATTTTTGTATTTAAAATTTTAAAATAATCAATTGATAATGGTGAATCTATGAAAAATATCTTTTCATCTAATATATAAAAATCATGTATAACTGGAATATATTTTGTATTTATTTTTTTATTTTTTATTATCTTAAATTTATCATCTAATAAAAAAAAATTTATTGTATTACCAAATATATCATAATCAATCGTATTTATGTGATTTTTGTAAAATTTAGAATGCGCTGAAAAATGATTTATTGAATTAATATTTATTTTTTTAACTGTTCTAATTTCACTCGTATTAAAATTAATTTCTAATTTATATGGTAATTCTGTCTCATATAATGAATATATTTCTTTATTTATATTTATTAATGCAGTATTCGAAACATCTAATGGAGATGGTAGTAATTTAAATTTTGAAAAAATATCAAATATGAATTTTATTAACTTATTATCTGGTATTTTCCCATTTTCCTGTTCATATAATAATTTATGGGTTTTAATATAATTTTTAACATACGTTATTCTATCATCATTAAAAAATACTCCTTGAATTATACCATCTGATAAAAATAAATCCGATATACTTGTTATATTGTTTATATTACAATCTGGACCTATTAATCCATAAAAACCATTTATATTTGTTATGTAGTTTTTATTTTGATTATTCAAATTTATTACTATGTTTTTTTTTATTTCTTTTTCTTTTATATTAAATTTCGAACCAAATCCTAATTTGATAAAAAAACTTTCTGAAATTATATACTGAATTACAAATAATATAAAAAAAAATTTATTATTTATATACATTTCCTTAATATCTATTTATATAAAATATTTTTATCATTTTTAATTACATTTCAATAAAAATATTAAGTAATGTTTATCTTACTATCAAAAGTATTTTTATTATATTCTATTTTCATTATATTACCTCTTTGATTTTTTATTTCTTCTATATGAGATATTAATATACATATATCATATTCTTTTTTAATTGTTTCTATCACTAATGAAAATTTATGTATATTAGTCGAATCTGCACCAGAAAAACTTTCATCTATTATTATGAAATTATTTTTTATCATCACATTCATATTGTTTAATGCTAATCTTAAACTTATATTAAATATAATCCTCTCATATCCACATAAACTTTTTAAATTTATATCTTTCTCCTCTTTTGATAATTTATAAAATTTTATATTTTTACTTTCTATCTTTATTTTTATTTCGTATCCTGCTAGAGCACTTATTATATTATTCATTTTTTTCTCTAATATATTTAATCTTTTCATCATTACATAATCCATAAATCCATTATCAAATAAATTTAATATTTCTTTATACGTCTTCGCTATTTCTTGGTGTATTTTATATTCATTTTGAATTTTTTCTTGTTTTATTTTATCATCGCCGTATTTCGATATGATTATTATTAAATTTTTTATTTTACTATTTATTTCATTCTTCTCTTTTTCTAAAATTTCTTTTTCTTTTTTTATATATTCTACTTTTTTTATATTTTCAATTTGCAAATAATATATATTTTTTTTACTTTTTAATTCTTCTATTTCTTCTTTTAATTTATTTATTTTAATTAGTAAATCATCATATTCTTTCACATTCTTTTTTATTTTATAACAATTTTCAACTTCTTTTTCATATTCTACAATTTTTATATTTACTAAATTATTTGCTTTCTTAATTTTTAAATTCTCAGTTATTATTTTTATATCATTATTATATATTTTTATTTCTTGACCTAATTTTTCTAATTTTAAATTATTAATATTATTTTTATTCTCATTTTCTAAATATTTTTTTATTAAATATATTTTTTTATCTATTTCTATTATATCATTTTCATTATAATTAATTTGTTCTATTTCATTTTCTAATTTTATTATTTTTTCTAAATATCCTATTTTACAATGAATTTTCTTGTTATTTATACAATATTCACATTTATCATCAAATTTATGATTTAATAAATCTTTGTTATTTTCTTTCTGTATTTTTATACTTTCTAATAATAGTTCTTTTTTATATTTTTCTTTTATTATTATTTCTCTTTCTTTTTCATACTCTTCTTTATTTTTTAAAATACCTTCTTTTTTAATCATTAATTCACTCATTATATTTAAATTCTCTTCTTTTATTGTATGTTGTTCTTTATTTATTTCTATAATTTCTTTGTTTATTTCTTTTATTTTGGTTTCTATCTTATCTTTATCCTCAATTTTGTAATTTTCATTAGTATTTACTTCTTTTAACTGTTTTGATAATTCTATTATCTTATTCTGGTTTTTTATAATATCATTTTCTATTTTATTATTGACTCCATCTTTATCATTTTCTAATTCATATCTAAATTCATTATTTATTTTATCAATTCTTTTTTCTATTTCTTGTAAATTTTTTGCTTTATTTCCTATTTCTATATCTAAAATATTACTATAATTATTATCTTTATTTATTATGCTTTTATCTATATTATATTCTATTATATGTTGTTCTTTTAATAAATCATTATATTTGATATTCTTATTTTTTAAGTCTTCCTCATTTTTTTGTAATTCTTCCTTCTCTTTAAAAATTAAATTATTATAATCTATTGTCGTTATTTGTTTCTCTATATTTTTTAAAATAATAGATGTATAATTACGATACTTTTGTGAACTAATTATTCTAACATTCTCAAATATATTTAGTCCTAGTATATTTGTTAATATCTTCTTTTGTTCATCGTATTTTAAATCTATAAAATTTTCACCATTTTGTAATATTACTGATGTCATGATCATGTCTTCATATTCACCAAATAAATTTTTTATTTGTCTATCTATACTATATTTTCCATCTTCACTTATGTTTATTTCATTATTTATTTCATTATTTTTTTGATTTAGTTTATTCTTTTTTTTGAATTCAATATTTTTTAATTCATTATTAATTTCAACTTTGTTTGAATAATTTTTTAAAAGACATACATTTGTTTTACCTTTATTAATATTCCTATATATTGTATATTTCTCACCATTCAATTCTAACCTTAATATACTATATCCTTTGTCATATCTTATATTTAATATATCTTTTCCTTCACCTTTTGAACATTTATTGTATATCGTAAATAATATTATGTCTATTAGTGATGATTTACCTAATCCATTTGTTCCTGCTAATATATTTATTCCACTTAATTTATTAAAATTAATTTTATTATTCGAACCATATGCTAATAAATTTTCAAATTCTAATTCAAATAATCGTATCTCTTTTTTGTCTTTTGTTACTTTAACTTGTTCTTCATCAATTATTTTTTCTAACATTTCCGTTACTTTTATATTTTCTGTTAATTTATTTTTTATCAAAAAATCTTTGTATATATCCATGAATTTTTTATTCATTATTTCTTCTTTTGTTTCTTTATTAATTACTATTTCTTCTGTAATTTCTTGTTTCATGTATTGTATTATATTATATTTCATTTTAATCTCTTTCTCATACTTTATTAAATCTAGTCGTTCAACTCCTTTATACATGATTTTTAATCTACATAATTTATTTTCAATATCCGGGATTTCATAATTATTTATATCAGTTATCAAATGTGTTTTATATATATATTCATTCGGTATTTCAATTAGCTCACTCTTTTTTGTTTTTAAATCCCATACTAATATTCCATGATTTTTTATTGATTCTCCAAAATTTTGTTGAACTAATGAACCTGAATATGCTATTGTCTTTTCTTTGTTTAAATATTGAAACTTATGTATATCACCTAACATTACTATGTCATACTCTTTAAAATCAGATCCCTTTATTTTTGTTATATCATTAAATTCATAACCTTCATCTGTTTTACTTTTATATAATGTTCCATGATATAAACCAATATACAATTCAAATAAATTTCTTATTCCTATTGGTGTAGGTTTATTATTTGTCATTTTTGTTAATCCAAAATTAATACCATTAATCTTGTAAATTTTATTTTCTGTTAAATAATGTATCGGATAAGTTGTTTTCAATTGTTGTAAAGCTGACTTTATTGAATCTTTTCTATTTTCATTGTCTATGTTTATATCATGATTTCCTTGTATTATTATTGTCTCACATACATCACCTAAACCCTGCATAAAATCACGCGCTAATATATTCGCTTCTTGATATGGCTTCGTCTTGTCGTGAAATAAATCTCCACATATTATTACCATTTTTCTCCTTTTATCATTTGATATTGTTTTTATTGCCATTTTTAAAACTTTTTCATATTCATTCTCTCTATCCGGATTTCCTGGAATATGAATATCACCTAAATGAAATATTACATCTATTTCTATATTTTTTTTGATTTCTTTCTCTTTTTTATTTATTTCATTCTCTATTCTGTTTAATTCATCTTCAATATCTATCACTTTTTTTATAATTATGTTGTTCATTTTTATAATTATTTAATTATTATACTTTTTAAATAAATAAAATTATCAATTTTTACTCCTTTTATTCATATTTACATATATATTATCATATGATTTCTAATAATCATAATTCTAAGAATTTCTCTTTTACACCCTTGAAGATTTAAAAATAAGACAAATAAATGTCAAAAATAAAACTTCAAGGGTGTAAAAATATTGACAATGTAGACAGTAATACAAAAATAATAAATAATTTACATATTTTATATCTATATTATTTATATATGTATAAAAATATATTTAATCGTGTAAAAAAAATTATACCAAAAATTTCTGAAACAGAAATTATAGCATTGAAATCTGGTGGAACAAGTATTGATAAATATATATTTGAAGGAAAAATGAATTATAAAAAACTATTTTCACCTATTATAAAAAAAACATTATCTAAAAAAACAGAGGATGATTTACAATCTCTTTTAAAAATAACTGGTGAACAAAATATATATCCAAGCAAAAATATAAATAATACAATGAAAGAACTTGGAAAACGAGGATTTTTAAGCATGATTATTGATCTTAAATATGGAGGTAATCGTATGCCTATAGAATTACAATCACAACTTTTATCTAAAATTTCATCTTACAATCCTTCTTTAGGTGTCGCTACTATGGTTCCAAATTCTTTAGGTCCTGCAGAATTATTACAACATTACGGAACAGAAGATCAAAAAAATTATTTTTTACCTAAATTATCTACAGGAGATTTTATTCCCTGTTTTGGACTTACTGGACCAAATAATGGTAGCGATGCCGTCGGAGAAATTGATGAAGGTTTTGTTGAAAAAGTAAATAATGAAATAAAAATAAAAATTTCATTAAATAAAAGATATATAACTTTAGCACCTGTATCAAATTTAGTTGGTATCGCTTTTAAATTAAATGATCCAGATAACTTATTAGGTAATAATAAAAATGGAATTACTCTTGCTCTAGTTGAAAATAATCAACCTGGTTTATTATTACAAACTTATCATAATCCAAATAATGCTGGATTCCCTAATGGTACTATTAAAGGAACTATTCATATAAATCCAGACCAAGTTATTGGAGGAAAAGATAAAATAGGTGAAGGCTGGAAAATGTTGATGGAATGTTTAGCTGTTGGTAGAGGTGTAAGTTTACCAGCAACTGCAAATGGTTCTTCAAAATATATTACTCAATCTATTAAATATTATATAAATAGTAGAAAACAATTTAATATGCAAATTGGTGATATGGAAGCTGTTAGAGAAAAATTTATAGACATGTATCTTAATACTTGGATTATACATACTTCAGTTAAATTAACTAATCATATTTTAGATAGTGGCTCAACCCCTTCAGTTATTACTGCAATTATGAAACAACAAACTACAGAAAGAGCTAGAAATATATTAAATCATGGTATGGATATTTACTCTGGAAGTGCAATATGTACTGGAGAAAATAATTTTTTTACTAAATTTTATAATGCATCTCCTGTCGGAATTACTGTTGAAGGTTCAAATACATTAACAAGAGGTCTAATTATATTTGGCCAAGGATTAAATAAAAGCCATCCATATATTTTTCCTATCTTTCAAACAATACAAGATAATAATATAAAAGAATTTAAAAAAAATTTTAATAGTTTACTAAAAAATATTATAGGAAATTATTTACAATTATCTAATCCAATAAACTATTTATTTAATAATGATAAAACTAAATCTAGGTTAGAAATTGCAACAACTAAATTTAGTATTCTTTCTAATTTTGTTGCATTGTTAGGAGGAAAAATAAAACAAAAACAAATGATATCTGGAAATATGGCTGATATTTTATCTAATATTTATTTAGGATATAGTTTATTATGGTATCACCATCATAATGATAATAATGATAATAATAATAAAATTTTAAGAGACGAATGTATTAATTATCTAATGAGTGATGCAGAATATAAAATGAATCTTATTGTATATAATTATCCAATAACATTATTAAAACCATTTTTATATCTTATGCAAAATAAGATTAAATATACAAATTTAGAAGATAAAAATAAATTATATAAATATATAACTAATAACGATGATTTAAATAAAATTATGAATACAGATATTTATTCTGATGGAACAGTTTTAGAAAAATTAATTAAACTTTATAAATTAGATAAATCAAGTCAAGATTATAAACTATTATATCAAGATATTATTAAGGTTGGCGAATATAAATTATAAAAATTATTAAAACTAATATGCAGGAATATCATTAATACTATTTTATTTTTATAATATTAATAATATTTTAAGAATCTTTTAAAATATCTTGATTATTTATTCTTAAAATATCTAATTGGTTTTGTGTATACATAATTTTATCTTTACAAGACAAATCATTACATAATCTTCCAATAGATGTAAGATTAACTAATGGTCTTAAATCAATTCTTTCTAAGTTCACACAACCATACAAAAAATGATTACCAATAGATGTAACATTAGATAATCCTGATAAATCAATTATTTCTAAGTCCAAACAACCTTCCAAAAAATAATTACCAATAGATGTAATATTAGATAATCCTGATAAATCAATATTTGTTAAGCTTTTACATCTATTCAAAAAATTATTACCAATAGATGTAACATTAGATAATCCTGATAAATCAATTATTTCTAAGCTCATACAACGATACAAAAAATAATCACCAATAGATGTAACCTTAGATAATCCTGATAAATCAATACTTTCTAACTCAAAACAACCAGTCGCAAAACTTCTACCAATAGATGTAACATTAGATAATCCTGATAAATCAATACTTGTTAATTTGTTACAACCATTCAAAAAATCATCACCAATAGATGTAATATTAGATTCAAAAAATGGACTAAAATCAATTTCTTTAGCATTTAATGGTACTTCAATATTTAAATGAGTTAATGTTTTTAGCTTTTCTAAAAATTCAAAATTTTTTGATCGAAAAGTATATTCATTTAAATTATGTTTTGACTTTTCAATAATAAATTGAAAAAAATCATTATTAGTAACATCTATTTTCATTCTTCTTTTTGTATCATCATCAAATTGTTTTGTTAAAGATAATTCAAATAATTTTTTTTTCAAATCAATATTTACTCTAACAAATAATCTAATTAATAAATTAGAATCATATTTAATATATAAATAATTTTCACTATTAATATCTTCATATTTTTTTAATAATGTAACAATATATTTATATTTAATAGATCCTTTTAGATATTTATTTATATTAACATCATTATTTTTTTTATTTTCTATTTCCATATAATAATGACCTTTTAAAAAATGAATAATAATAGTATTATATTTGCGATGACTTATTATAATATTACCAATTCCTTTATCAGTTTTATCTTCTATACCTGTTATATCATTAATTATTATATCATCCCATTTTTTAAATTTGGTTAATAAATTTTGTATTAATTGAAAAAAATTACTTTTTTCATTATCTATTGTCAATCCAGCATTTAATTCATATCTATTATTTTCACAGCTTCTAATAAAATTAATATTATAATTACCATATGTTGTAATTAATTTACTCCAAGCATCTCTTGCATTTAATTTTAAATCATAAATATCTATTTTATTTGTACTAGATTGCATTTCAAAGTTATTAAATATTGTATAATATTCTTTAAGTTCTTGAATAGCACCTAATTCTTCAAGAATATTAATATCAATAATGATTATCTTTAAAACAAATTAGATTAATAAGATTCCTAATAGTTGTTTCGCCACAATCAGGATATTCTTTTTTTGAATCACAAAAAGCATTTGATTGTTCTTGATTATATATTTTAAAAGATTCGTCTGTTATTGTAAATATTAAATTTTCAAAAGAATCTGGATTCGGAGTAGGATCAGATGAAGTAACAATTAAAGTTATCTTTTGATCTTCTGGTAAATATTTATTAATAATAGAAAAAACTTCATTAATACCTTCATAATATTTACAAATACCTTCATCATTATTAGAAACCCACCAAAGACAATATAATATAAAATGATATGTAAATAAATTATCATTTTTAAGTATATCTCTTCCAAAAAATTTTATATATTGTGATAATTCATCTTTTTCACTGGTAATTAATTTAAATATAATTTTATCCTTTTTTGTAATTTCAAAAAAATTAGAATTAATCATTTTATAATATTTTAATGCAATAAAACGTCCAATATCAAGTGGTGTATATTTCATGTATTCATTACTAGGTTGAATTGTACCTGGAATTTCTTTTGTATATTTTTTAATAATATTACTTTCATCTGTATCAATTAATTTACTTTTTTCTAAAAAATAATTATTGGTAATATAACCATTATTACATAAAATCATTCCATAAATTGGATTTAAATACTCTTCCATTTTTTCATCAGTAAATAAATTAATTTTATCAATATTTTTAATAATAGCTTTATCTCCTCCTTTTTGGTTTAAATGATATTTTAATTCTAAATATTTATTTTTATATTTTAAATACTTTTCTAAATAATTCATTATATATTAATATATTTTATAAATTATTAATTATATTTTTATTAATTTTTATAAACTTAATTAAAAATTGAATTAACATTTTTAAGATATAGATATATAATAAAAATTATTTCTAATATTCAATCTCGGAATAATATATTATAAAAATTAATTTAGGATTATTTATAATATTCAATTTCGGAAAATATATTATAAAAATTAATTTACGATTATTTATAATATTAAATCTCGGAAAAATATAAATTAATTATCCTCTAATTTACTACCTGTGCACAACATCATGCTCTATCATTTACATATTTAAACTTTTCTTATAAAAAATTCATTAAAGACTTTGCAACTATACATTCTTTACACGTTGATCTTCTTTTATCATGTTCACAAATCTCACCTCCTTCACTTTATTTACACTATTCTTCTTTTTTTTGTAGACAAATTGAAATTCCACCACATTCTTTACAATTTGATTTTCGTTTATCATGTGGACAAAGTTTATATATTCTTTTACCTATACAATCTTTACAATCTGATTTTTTTATATTATGTTTACAATTTTCTTTTAAACCACATAAATTTGGATCTAGTTTACAATATTGTTTTAATTTACCATTAGGGCCAT
>Ga0214923_10005359_pt1 | contig 14948 bp, 22 predicted proteins | sample LL1510_MetaG_FD_177993 | JGI IMG/M metagenome (GOLD analysis project Ga0214923, IMG submission 177993) | Freshwater microbial communities from Lake Lanier, Atlanta, Georgia, United States - LL-1510 | ecosystem: Environmental > Aquatic > Freshwater > Lake | place: USA: Georgia | collected... | reverse complement strand
CAGTGTTGAAAAATACGTTGGCGTGCCGTATGCTGATTTAGAGGCTCACGTTAAAAAAATGAACGGTGATGAATCAATGGACGCTGCAGTGGCTTCAGTAGTTAATGTGGCTTCTACAGATCACATCTATTCTTGGATAAACGGAACAAGAATTGCACAAAAATGTAAAGAAATCGGAAACGATGCAATGTTAGGACAGTCCCTTGCCGATGTTTGTTTTCAACTTGCAAATCTTGTAATTTGCAAAGAATACAAGTCAACAAAAGATTTAGATTGGTTAAGCGATGATGGTTTAAATAAAGAATGGGAAGATTATACAAATGGAGAAAAGAAAGGAATGATTCCAATCGCCGATTTACAAATGTTAACCACGTATTTAGTTGAAAAGTTAACACCAATTTATAAGCAATACATGGAAAAATATTTAGTTAAGTCCCATCTCTATATTAAAAAATCTTAAATATGTATGTATATCAAATCTTTTTCTGAATTCCTACACGAGTCATATTTATATGAAATAGTAGGACAACAAGTTGCGTATTTTCCAGGGAGATTTCAACCTTTTCACCTCGGACATCTTAATTCAATAAAAAAAACATCTGAATTATTTGGTGTGCCTGTTATTCCATTGCAAATTTTATCAAAAAAGGAAACTTCTCCATTTCCTGATACTCTTTTGGAAAAAATTGGAAATGAACTAAAAAATGAATATCCATTTATTGCAGATTTTTTTATCTACCCAACTAGTGTTGCGCCTAATTTCGTGTCAAATGTTGTTGAATTTATTAGAAATAAAAATTATGAACCCATTGGTTTAGGATGCGGAGACGACCGAATTAAAGACTACACAATACAAATAGATAGAGCGAAAAAAAATGCCGAAAGATACGGCGTAATTATTCCTGATAATTTCACTGCTAAGGATGTTAATGTAAGAACATCTGACGAATACAGTGGCACTGCTGTAAGAAAGGCGCTTGCAGAAAATGATATACAAACATTCAATAGAATGATGCCGCCGGTTTTACATAAATATTATAATGATTTAAAAAAATATATTAAATAGATATGAAGACTTTCAAGGAATTTAAAAATAATGTTAATGAATCAAGAATACTTAATGCACATTCTGATATACAAAATATGTTATTAACTATTTTTTCTGAAGAACATTCTGACAAAAAAATGCTTGATGAACTTGAAAATGCAATCAAAAATGTAATGGAACCTATTGTTAAAAAATATGGTTACGTACTTAAAAAATAACAAATGTATGAAAAGAATAGCGTCTTTCACCGATTTTATCAACGAAGGTAAAAATGACAGCGTTTTAAATATAAAATTTGGAAGCCCTGGTACATATTTAGCAAATGCAAAAATCGAAGACATCAAAAAAGAAGGTGATACATTTATCACAAAATTTACCTTTAAATTGGAAATTCAACATGAAGGTGCTGGTTGGAATGGCAAAACAATAAATGATTCTTTTACAGTTGCAATGTCGAAAGACTCAACCGGCATTTTTACACTTGGAAAAGATGTTGAAAAATTTTCAGGTATACCTGAAAAAGATGTTAAAAGAGATGTTGCTGCAGGAAAAGAAACACCTGAGGACGCCATCATATACGGCTTGTGCAATATCATGAATGGAGGAAAAGACATCTATTTTTGGACAAATGGTACTCGCTTCGCAGGCGAAGTTGGAAAAGCACAATTCAGTCCAATAGCAGCAGCAATGGAACAATTGTCACACGAAGCAGGCATACATTTAACACGTCTTATTTTAACAAGAGCGTATGCTAAAATGAACAAAATTAACACAGAAAACGAAGATTGGATTACTCACGATTATGGCGGAGGCGAATATTGTTGGCCAGCAATTGGTGACCCGAATGATGACACTCCCAAACTTATTGCGATAGATGAAGAAACTTTTGCAACCGTTTCTGGAGCAATCGTTCAAATGGTTGCTGATACTTTTTTCAGAATGGCAAGTTCGTATATTCCGAATTTAAAAATTTAAATAAATTAATTTTATGCAATACATTAAATCCTTTGACTATTTCATACAAGAAAAAGATTCACCATACACAAAAGAAACACTTGATAAATATAAAAAGGATTATGAAAATGGAAAAGATATTCCGTTTGGAGTTAAAACTTCATTGATTGCACAAGGTATGATACCACGAGAAGGAGGACCTGATAAAGGAAAAAAAGTAAAATCGCCGGAATATAATAAATAACACATGAAACACGTTCAAAATTTTGAAAATTTTATATTTGAATCGCAGCTTAATGATTCTAAACTATCACAAATCAGCAATTCTATACAAAGTAATCTAGATCCATTTGATAGTATTGCAGGAGGTGAATGTCATGATATAGCACTCATTGTTTTCACTTATGTGAAAAACTCAGGATTTTTGAAAGATCCTGTTATCAAATGGACAGGCGGTCATGCCTGGGTAGAAGGTGAGTTTAATCAAAAAAATGTGATATTAGATATAGTTGCTAACAATCAAAAGCATTTAGGTGCGCCTTTTAAGCAAACAGAAATCAATGCAAATTATCCTAAAAACGCTAAAACTTCTGACGACATGGAAGAATATTTACAAAAAAATCAATTGTGCAATATTGATATAGAAATGGCCGAAGCTGGCGCAGAAGAACTTGAATTTCTAAATAATTTTATTTAAGACATGAAACACGTAAAGACATACGAAAGTTTTTTGAACGAAGATATAGTTGATGTTAAAACAACACCTGAGATTGAAAAATTTTCAGAGAATCGCTTCAAAGGCGCAAATGATATTGCTACGAAAGCTGAAGCCAAAGGTGGAGATGCCTTATTAACATACCATCATTTCATTGTTAAACTTCCGTATTATGATTCAGCAAAGCAAGGATCTTTTGATTCTGAAAGTGCATTTTCCGAATATCAAGCATTGCTCAATCAATTAGTTTCAAGTTCACAAGGTTCAGTAAATTTAGGTCAAATAGAATTTCAAGAATTGGTTGGAAAAATTGAAGTGTTAGGAGAATTATTAATAAAAGAAAAAGAATAATGAAATACGTAAAAACATTTGAAGACTTTCAAGTTTCTGAAGGATTCCGTTATCACATGGATAATGGAATAGATATTACCAATTCGGTTTACCGTTTAGGCAGTGACGCTTATAAAAAACTATTTGAAGAAACGAAAAAATATTGGGATGAAGGAAATATCATTTTGAATGGTAAAGCTGCATGGATGGCCAAAAATCTTGAAATTGGAAAAAAGGCAATTTACAAGGGCCGTAAAGTTGAATTAGACACGCCTAAAAGAGGGGGTAATAAAAAATTCATAGTATATCGAAATAGTGGAAAAGTTGACGATAAAGGCAATATAATTGCAAAGAAGATAGAATGGGGTGACGCCAGTGGTTTAAGTATTAAAAATGATGACCCAGAAGCAGCAGCAAGTTTTTGGGCAAGGCACCAATGTGACTTAGAAAAGAAAATGGATCCTGATACTGCAGGATTTTGGGCTTGTTATGGTCCCAGCCTTTTTTCTACACAACTTGGATTACAGTCTGACGAACCTTGGTAAATTGCAATAAAAAATATCATTAAAAAAAATTATCATTCAATGAGAAAAATGTATGTAAAAACATTTGAAACATTTAATCTAAATGAAGAAAATGATTTTTCAAATTTAGGTTTAAATAGCAATATGCCCAGCGACAAAGCAGTGCTTTTTTTGAATTGGACGTATGAAATAGAAGATAAGGAGGGAAAAAAATATAATATTGGTGAATTGATTGAAAAACATTTTAAAAATTCTGAGTTTTCAAAATTAGAAAATATTCATTTTTTAGATGGGGAAATTTACAATAAAACAACCAAATTAAGTGATTATTCATTTGTCTTTATAGGAACAGTAGGTGATTCTTATGAAAATTTAATTTTAGTTGAGGATTATTGTAAAACACATAATATACCTACATTAGCATACGGAGCAAATACTTTTGAAAACAATAAATTTAGACAATTACAGGAACTTGCAAAGGCAGGAATAAAAATACCAAAAACCTACACTTTTAATTCTGGAAAAACTTGTGATATTGAATTTGTAGAAAAACATTTTACATACCCAATGGTATTAAAACCTGCACATGGTTCAAAAGGTAGAGGCGTGCAAATTATTAAAAATAATTCTGAATTTAAAAAAGCTTTAAATTCAATAAAGGAAGAAATTTTAATGATTCAAGAATTTTTACCTAATGATTGTGATTATAGAATTTATTTTATAGGAGACAAACACGCTTTTACAGCTAAACGTTCAAGCACAGATGAAAAAGAATTTAGAAATAATATATCTTTAGGAGGAAAATCTAAATTTGTTAATTTGAATTATAGTCAAATGCAAATTGCAAAAAAGGCACATAAATGTATGGGTTTTTATGTTTCTGGTGTTGACTTGATTGAAAACAAAGAGACAGGAGAATGGTATGTTCTTGAAGTAAATTCTGCACCACAATTTAGTGGATTCGGTGATAAAAAATTCTGTGAAGACATAATTCAAATTTTTGCGGACAGTATAAATAGATTAAAAAAATAAATATATGAATACAGCATATTCAGAACATATAATAAATGAAAATGAAGTACTTAGAGTTTTTACACCTGATGTTCATTGGTGTGAATTGAAGTGGCATTATGACGAAGAAGATAGAATCGTTGAAGTACTTTCTGAAAATGATTGGAAATTTCAATTCGATAACAAATTGCCAGAAAATATGGATCTTTGGAAAAAAATCTATATTAAAAAAGGAGTCTATCATAGAGTAATTAAAGGAAAATCTAGTTTAGTTGTTAAAATTGGAAAGATAAAAGGCGATATATAGTAAAAATAACTTTATCACTATGAAATTACAATTATCAAAAGAACAAGTACTTGGTGTGATTCGTCACGTTCTCACATTTGTTGGTGGTGCTTTAGTAACTTACGGGTTTATTGATTCAACAATTGCAACTGAAATTACAGGTGCTTCTTTAACACTAATTGGTGCAATTTGGTCAATCGTTACAAAAAACAAATAATTGAAAATTGAAAGATTACAGATAACAGAAAGGGCCATTGTGCCCTTTTTTTATTTAAAAAAATTTTTAATACATGGAAAACATACATTCTTCAAATCCATTTTATGTGTACAAAGCCAAAGTAACTGATGTATATGATGGTGATACTATCACTGTTGACATTGAGTTAGGTTTTTATACCAAATTACAAGATCAAAAAATTAGATTGTACGGTATTAATGCGCCTGAAATGAAAGGAAGTGATAAAATGAAAGGAATTGAAGTTAGAGACTGGGTTCGTAAAGAAATTCTTGGAAAAGAAGTTGTATTAAAAAGTATCAAAGACAAGAATGAAAAATACGGACGATTGTTAGGAATAATATTATACACGAATGATAATTATTTAAAAGAAAATATTGAAACTGAAGAATTTTATAATCTCAATCACAAGTTAATCGAAATGGGATATGGAAAAAATTACTAGTAAGAATTTCAATATATAAAATGAAAAACAGGTTACAAATATAATGTTATATTCTGATTTAAATATTGATATAAGTGTAGCAGTTGTTGGTGGAGCGTATCGAATTATTTGGGACGATGCAAACGATCCATGGATTACACCTGCTCCGCCTGATATTGCAAATCAACCATTATACGTTATTAATTGGAGTGCTCCTGTTCAAAGTATCTATATTGAAAGGGTTAAACCTGAATATTTACAAAACATTGTTCGAGAAGATCCCTATTTATCTGAAGCATTTACACGTTTGGAAAGTTATGTTGGTGAAGCAACAATTAGTGAATTTCCAGTAGATTATCCCGGTGTTATTAGTACATATATTGTTTGTATTGGTGGTGTTACTGTTACTGATATTGATTTAAATACTGCAAAGTGGAAAGCGATTGGGGTATGGGGAATCGATAATATTAAAAACTTGCTTAATCCAATTTATTTACGAAACAAAAAAGATACTTTATTTTTAATAGACGAAAATACGTTTTTAATACTATGACAGGAACTTATGTTAATAAAACAATCTATGATTTAGAGAGTCCAGAAAAAATAAATGCTGACGATTTAATATTAGTAGGACACGCTGACGGAAGTGGACTGTTTGCGACAAAAGCAGTCAATTTGGCTTCATTTGGACCTACTGGTGCAACAGGTCCAGTTGGGCCAACTGGACCTACTGGTTCATTAAACTCACAAATTGCATTTGGTGGAATATTGACACCGTCATCTTTAAGTGTTAATACAAACAATTACAGCCCAACAGGTTTATCAACTTGCAATTTTTTAAGACTGTCTGCTATAACTAATGTTATCATGACAGGAATAGTAGCGCCAAGTCCTGTTGTTAATCAATTTATCTTAGTGGTCAATTTAGGGCCGGGCAACATTACACTACTAAACAATAATCCAGGGTCGTCTGTCGGCAATCATTTCATTAATAACAATGATTTATCATTAAATGCAAATGAGTCTGTAATTTTAATGTACGATTCAGTTAGCTTAGGATGGAGAATATTTGGAGTGCAAAACTAATTAAAATAAGAAAATATATACATTTTTAATAAATTAAATCTTAAATGGCAGGTATAAAAAATATTCGGGATCTCTATAAAAAGTTCGGGGAAAAAGGTCTTCGTGAGGTACTGAAAAAAGAAACACGTATTACTGAAAAATTCGATGCTTTTCGTTTTGCAATCGAAAAAAATCAGTATGACTATCGTGTTTATTTTTATGGTAAAAATGGTAAGACACCTCTTAATAAGATTGACCGAACAATAAATGACTTATACGAAAAAGCAATTTCATATATCGAAAATTTGCCAAAAGATATATTGAAATCAATACCTGTTCGCCATCGGTTTGGTTTTTCTTGGTTTCCCGAACAATCACCGTTAGACACATACTACGAGCGCCGTCCTAAAAATGGTTTAATATTAACTGACATCACTATCAGAAATCAAGATTCAGAAGTATCTCGTGAAGTTACTGATACTACGGTGATGGAAAGATGGTCACATATTTTTAATTGTGAATGCAATAAACCTCTGTTTGAAGGCGTATTTTCTGAAGAAGTAATTGATAGCTTGGTTGAATTAGCAAAAAACGAAGAAGTGAAACAAATCAATGAATCACTTTTTCCAACCAAAGGTTTTCTTAATTATGAAAATCAGTCAATAGATGCGTTTATTTTCGAACAAGAAGACATCTTGTTTAAAGTTTCAAATAATGAACCCGTTGAACAAAAAAATCAAAGAAGTCATTTATTTGACATACTTCTTTTGGATATATGTGAGCACATTAATTCATGTAATTTGTTACAGATTAAACCTGATGTAAAAAATTCAGATGAAGCATACATTGAAATTGTTTCAGAGATTTTTAATAGTTTTGTTAATAAAAAAGGTGACGAGTTTTTACGTTCTGAATTAGATCGTCCCATTTTTTTAGAAAAAAGTGGTGATTTTAATAATTCGTGGATTTATAATAGAAAAACACGTGCGATTATTGAAAGTAATTCTCGATATGAATATCTCTTTACTGTTTTTCTTGCAAATTTAAGAAAACCTAAATATCCAAGTGGATTATTAAGTGAAAATGTAGTAAAGGATTTTAATAATAAAATTGAAGAAATTTGTAAATTGGTCGCAAATGACTATTCTTTTTTAGAGTTCAATTTTATTATCAACGAGGAAGAAAAGGAAGAAAAGGAAAAAGAAAAACCCAAAAAGGAAAAAAAGAAAAAGAGTCCTGATGTCGAAAAAGCAGTATTGTTATTGGACGCATTTTTTAACAATGAACGAAAATTTGATAAAAAAGAAAAAATAAATATTTTAATTTGCAATTGCAGCATATTTACTAATAAGCTATTGGAATATGCTGAAAGTATTGTTAAATTAACTGATGTTAAAATTTTATTAGTTCACGATCCTAAACAAGATTTTTTAAATGTTGATGATACAGAAGTTAAAAGATATTTATCAGAAATAACTAAAAAATACGATAAATTATTTGTTGATTATCGTATACTAAAAATACCATCTCTATCTTATTTGTTTAAAATTTCTGAAAAGTATAATCCTAAAAAGATTTATGTTTCCGAAACTATTTACGATATGACAAAAATGGAAACTGATAGCATATATGCAACAAGGTGTTATCAAGGACCTGAATGGGAAGTTAAAAAAATGCCAACAAATTTATACAAAAAAACAATTGAAACATTAGAAAAAAATTCCGAAATAGATTTCAAATCAAACACGCCTGTAGAATTGCATGGTTACTGGTATTTACTGAAAAATTTATTTGATAAGCATTTTTATATTTGATATATAGATAAAACAAAAAAATATTTGTAGTAATATGAGAAATTTTTTTCCATCATTTAAAGAATTTTTAAATGAAGCAAGAGTTGTTGTTAAGCGTCAATATACAGATAGACATCCTGAAAAGGCAGTTTCTGATTATGCTCCAGTTAGAGAAAGAATATTGTCTTTTATCAATGAAAAGGGAACCGTTTCCAGAACACAATTATTGGAATTTATTCGTGGATTGAATGAAACAACAGGTAGAACAACATCTGCTGGTTGGATTAACAAAAATTCAAATTATTTTACTATTAAAGAACAACACGGAACTAAATACTATTCATTATCAAAACTTGGTGAAAGAGTTCATTCCTCAATAATGCAACAAAAAAGTATATAATTGAATGCCATCAGTTTCACAATCACAACAAAAATTAATGGCGCAGGCTTATCAAGTACGCAAATGGAAAGATAGTGATGGTGAGGAGGGCATAGATCCAAGTAGCATTGAAAAGGAATATCGAGATCAAATAGAAAGTTTGGCTGATTCAATGACAAAGGCTCAACTAAAAGATTTCGCAGAAACAAAAATCAAAAAATTACCAAAGGTCAAAGAAAATTTAACAGGATTTTTGAGTGGCGGTCCTTTTCCACAGTTTCATTCGTTTGTATCAAATGTTGCACCTCAACTTCCGTATGCTTCACATGACCGTAAAGACGAACTAATAAAAAAATTTATTGACTTTATCGAAAATGGCGATAAAGTTAAAAAGAAAAAAGAAAAATCAAATGAAGCCGTTGCAGCAGTTGTTCCAGTAGGAACGGCACAACCTAACAACACACCAGGCATGGGAAACGCATCACCGCCGTCGGCAGGTAATGTTGGTTCAGGTGACCGCTTTGATAGTTCTTATGATAAAAGTAAAACTGGTATTATGAGTTACGAAGACTATAAAAAGTGGTTAAAAAAATGGCACAAAGAAAAAAATAAAAAAAATAATAATTAATATGAGTATTGAAATTATTCAAACCGTTATCACTACTGTTGGTACAATAGTAGTGGCATTGATTACTGTTGTAGTCAAAACAAAACTTGACCAACATTACATTTCGAAAACTGCTAAAAAGGAAGAAAATATCACAGAAGCAGATGTTCAAGATATGGTTTTAGTTCAGGAATGGTTGGAAAATTTTAGAGCAAAATACGAATACGAACGTGCATCTATTTTTCAGTTTCATAATGGAGGTAAATTTTTTCAAGGCAAAAGTATGAAAAAATTTTCAATGACTTACGAAGCTGTTGCACCGGGATATGAAAAAATTAAAAGATTTCAACAGAATGTATTAACATCTGAATATCCAAGATGGGTTAACAGAATGATGAATGACAACTGTTTTATTACCACACCCGAAGATGTTGACTTTAAAGATAAAAAAGAATTAGAAAAATTAGGAATCATTCAATTTGTTACAGTACCTATTTATTGCTTAAATAATACTTTGATTGGATTTATTGTTGGGCATATTATGGTTGAGAATGATTATGATATTATGTCTAAGTCAAATGATATGATTGAAGATTCAAAACAGATTGCTGGTTACATTGCTAATGCTACAGGAAAGTAGTTAGTCTTAGTTAAGCAATTTAAGTCTACTAAATGTTTCTTATCATTCTTTATTTAATGCTAGTCTAGTATATTAACCCTCCCGAAATCCATTATTAATTTTATTCGTTTTCTAGAAAAAGTTTTAAAAAAAACTAAAATATTTTTAAAAACTTTAATTTTTTTTAGAATATAATTCTATAAAAATATTTAGAAAATGAAATACTCAAAAATTAGAAATGTTAAATCTCCAAACCGGGGAACTTCACAATCGGCAGGTATCGATTTTTATGTTCCAGAAGATTGGAATGACGGTAAACCGTTAATTCTTAAAGCCGGCGAACGTGCTTTAATTCCAAGCGGGATTAAAGTAAATGTACCAACAGGCCATGCTCTTATCGCTTTTAATAAAAGTGGAGTTGCCTCAAAAAAAGGTTTAATTGTTGGTGCTTGTGTAGTTGATGAAGACTACCAAGGTGAAATTCATATTAATGTTATTAACACGTGCCAACGTGATTTAAATCGCTGGGACGATACTGTATGGACACAGGATTTAGGTGAAGTGACAATCACACCCGGTGAAAAGTTGGTACAATTTATTTTGTTGCCAGTATTGTATGCAAGTCCTGAAGAAACTGAAATTGAAGAATTATATTCAGAAAAAACTGAAAGGGGTGATGGAGGTTTCGGTTCAACCGGTGTATAAAATATTTAACAGTTTAAAAAAATAAAAATGATTATTGATATTGAACAAGAAGACGGAAGATTAAAAATTTCTTATTTTAAAGAAAATGGAGAAATTGCATTCAAAGAATTTCTGATTCCAAAAAATCAAATGTTTGATTGGAAATATTGTGAGCCGGGTGAAAAACCAACGCCCGGTGTTTTATCATGGGACGGCAAAGATGTTAAAAAGAAATCAACCAGATATTTAAATAATTGGAGAATTGTTGAATATCTTGAAACACTGCCTGAAGAAGAAACAAGTGAATTGTATCAATCAGTTAGGCCGAAAACATTTTTTCTCGATATTGAGGTTGAAGTGGGAGACGAATGGCCAAAACCTGATACTGCAAAATATCCAGTAACAGCAATTGCATTTTCATGTGACAAAAAATTAGTTGTTCTGGGTTGGCGACCGTTGAAACGTGAACAAATTTTAAGTATCAAGAAAAGAATTGAAGAACATTTAAAAATTGAAGTTGACTTCAATTATCTCTGCTTCCCGAGTGAATATGATATGTTAATTAGCTTTTTTCATAAAGCGATTAAACAAATGCCACTTTTAACAGGATGGAATTTTATTGGATATGACTGGACATATCTTGTTAACCGTTGTAAAAGATTAAATATTGATATATCACATTCTTCAGTATCAGGTAAACTTGTAGGCAAAGATGCATTTCCAATGCACCGTCTTGTTGTTGACTATATGGAAATTTATAAAAAATGGGATAGAGTAATTGATGTAAAAGAAAATAATACACTTGATTTTGTTGCACAAGCAGCACTTGGAATTCCAAAAGTAAAATATAATGGAACATTGCAAGAATTGTATACCAATGACTACGAGTCGTACATTTTTTATAATGCAGTCGACACTAAATTGGTTGAACTAATTGACGCTAGATTAAATACTTTACAAACTTTTTTAACATTAGGAAATATTACCAAAGTTGAGGCACAGCGAGCATTTTCACCTATTTACATGGCTGAAATTGCAATGTGCCGTGAATTTTTATCTCGTGGTCGAGTGATGCCACGAATGGATAAACAGAAAAAAGTTCGTGAATCATATGAAGGCGCCTTTGTTGTTGAACCAAAAACTGGATTATATGAATGGGTTGCATCATTTGACTTTGCATCACTATATCCGTTTATTATGAGGCAATGGAATATATCACCCGAGTCGTATGTGCGAAATATTAATCCAGGTGAAACTATTGATACCGAAAAAGAAATTCTTTGTTCTTCAGGTGCTGTTTTTGAAAAAAATACTGATAGCGCATTTCGAACAATTTTAACAAATTATTATAATAAAAGAAAGCGGGCAAAAAGTGAATATGAAGAAATTGAAAACGAGATTCAAAAACTTAAAAAATATATAGAATGAACATAGAAATTTACCAAAAAATAATCAGACAGATTCAGAAAGATATCGAAATACCTAAATTAGTCCATACCTTTACATTTACAATCGAAGAAATGCAAGATGATTTTTCTTGTTTTGAACGCATTGCTACATTTTTAGAAGGACACCGTAACCATTACAATGACTTTTCGATAACAACAAGAATTGATTCTGATACAATGCACTACAAAGTTATCGTAACACTCTATTTAACAGAGGAATGGAAAAATTTTTTACTTGAATTCCAATCAAGCAAGTTACTTAACTACTTTGAACGAAAATTAAAAGAAACTTTATGAAAGACAAAACAATTGAAGTGTTATCAGATTTAACCGTGCATATGAAATATGCAAAATATCTTCCTGAATTAAATCGCCGAGAAACCTGGGAAGAATTGATTGCAAGAAATAAAAGAATGCACATTGAAAAGTATCCTCAATTAAAAACTGAAATTATTGATGTTTACGAAAATTTTGTTGCAACGAAAAAAGTGTTGCCGTCAATGAGGTCACTACAGTTTGGTGGTAAACCAATTGAGGTATCACCAAACCGTATTTACAATTGTGCTTATTTGCCGGTTGACGACTGGAGAGCTTTTGGTGAAATTATGTTTCTTCTTCTTGGTGGTACAGGTGTTGGATTTTCAGTACAGAGACATCATATTGAAAAACTTCCAGAAATTAGAAAACCACAAAAAACACGCCGTTATTTAATTGGTGATAGCATTGAAGGTTGGGCTGATGCTGTTAAATTTTTAATGAAATCGTATTTTACAGGCGGAGCTAAACCTGAATTTGATTTTAGAGATATTCGCCCAAAGGGCGCTAATTTAATCACATCCGGTGGAAAAGCACCCGGTCCTGAACCATTAAAAAGATGTTTGACTGAAATTGAATTGATGTTGGAAAGAAAAGAAAATGGCTCACAATTAAAACCAATTGAAGTTCATGATATTGTTTGTCATATTGCTGATGCTGTATTGGCAGGAGGAATCCGTCGTGCTGCATTGATTTCACTCTTTTCGTTTGATGACGAAGATATGAGAACTTGTAAATTTGGAAATTGGTGGGAATTGAATTCACAAAGAGGTCGTGCAAATAATTCTGCAGTGATTATACGTAACCGTATTAGAAAATCGGACTTTATTAATTTGTGGAAAAAAATTGAAGCTTCAGGATCGGGTGAACCTGGCGTTTATTTTAATAATGATAAAGATTGGGGAACAAATCCATGCTGTCTCACCGGAGATACTCTTATCCAAACATCTGATGGCGAATTGACAATTAAAGAAATAGTAGAAGCACTTGAATCAGGTAACCGTGTTCCTGAAGTTTGGTCGTATAATACAGAAACTGGTGAAAAAGAACTTGACACAATTGATGACGGTGCATTAACAAGAAAGAACGCAGAAGTTATTAGTATTGAACTTGAAGATAGTACTGTTATAAAATTAACACCTGACCATCAAGTTTATACTAAAAATCGTGGTTGGATTGAAGCTGCTAAATTGACTGAGGAAGACGATTTAGTAAAATGGTAAAATGTTTAAAAAAGTCAATCCTTGTTTGATATATAATTTAAAAATAACAACAAGGATTGATGCTTAAACTTACACAAAACTATCAAAAAATTTCAGAATTATTTTCATTAAGTAAAAATGATTTGAATAAAAAATTGCTTCAAAAAGAAGAAAAAGAAAAATATCTAAATTACAAAAATGAAAATGGATATTCTAAGTATTCTTACGTTGCAAGAAAATATTTTCTCAAAGAATTATTAACTGAAGAGATAAAAAACGAAATTAGTCAAGTCTATAACAACGGGTACGGCATTAAATCAATAGCCGCACAGATTGAAATAGGATATACAAACTGCCGTCTTTTATTAAATTCAGTTGGGGTTGAAATAAGAAAAGGTACTTCAGTTGTTACTGAAAAACTTAAGGAAATGAGAAAAAATAAATCGAATACTGAAAAAAATAATAAAACAGGATGGTTTTGTGAAAATATAAGAAAACATTTAAAAATAGAATCTAAAACACAAAGAGGCGTTCAAGGATGGTATTTTAATGAATCAATGCAAAAATGGGTATGGCTTAGAAGTACTTATGAGTACATATTTGCTAAATGGTTAGATCGAACAAAACATTTATGGGATATTGAAGTAATTACTTATAAAATAGAAGAAGAAACATATAGACCTGATTTTTTTATTTACGATTGCGATGGTAAAAATATTATTAAAATTGTAGAAATAAAAGGCTATTACGATAACAGAGCGTATAAGGTAGAATTACTTAACGAAATTTTAAATGTTGATGTTTGTATTATAGGTTTAACTAATAAAACTATATCCCAATATATTGAGTCAAATTCGAATTATGGTTTAGAATTAAAAAAATGGAAAATTATACGAAAACACAATGAAGATAAGAAAAATAACAATTGAGAAGAATGAAGATGTTTATGACATACAAGTTCGAAAAAACCACAATTTTTTTGCAAATGGAATATTAGTTCATAATTGCGAGATTTCACTTCGTCCGTTTCAATTTTGTAACTTGACTGAAGTTAATGTTGATGACGTTGAAACACAAGAAGAATATAATGCAAGATGTCGTGCCGCTGCTTTCATCGGAACTCTGCAAGCAGGATATACTGATTTTCACTATTTACGTCCTATTTGGAAAAGAACAACTGAAAAGGATGCATTGATTGGTGTTGGTATGACTGGAATTGGAAGCGGACGTGTATTAAACTTAGACATGAAAGCAGCTGCAGCAGTTGTTCTCTCTGAGAATGCAAGAATTGCCAAACTAATTGGAATCA
>Ga0214923_10005356_pt1 | contig 14955 bp, 14 predicted proteins | sample LL1510_MetaG_FD_177993 | JGI IMG/M metagenome (GOLD analysis project Ga0214923, IMG submission 177993) | Freshwater microbial communities from Lake Lanier, Atlanta, Georgia, United States - LL-1510 | ecosystem: Environmental > Aquatic > Freshwater > Lake | place: USA: Georgia | collected... | reverse complement strand
TGCGAAGACAAATTGCCGAATTGAAAAAAGCGGCCCTAAAAGAAGGAAATTCCGGCGATGCTCAAAAATTGGCGGAAGCCGAAAAAATGATGGAGCAGCAAGAAAAAGATATTGTGAATGGGAAGTTGGAGCCAAAAATGGTTCAACGTAACAAAGAAATTCTTACCCGTTTGTTAGAACACGAAAAGGCCCAAATGAAGCAAGGCGATGAAGAGCAGCGCAAAGCCAATAAAGGCGAACAATTGCCAACTTCAGTGCCAATGGATATCATTGAACAAAACAAAAAGAAAATTCAGGAAAAAGAAGCTTTGCAAAGAACGCCTGCAAACTTAAATCCGTATTACAAAGAAAAGGTGAATGATTATTTACGCGATATTCGCTAATCTCATATTTAACTTACCCCACTGCCGCTGTCGATGTTGGCAGAAGGTTGCATAAAGTAAAGTTTTCCGTCGGTATTTTCAGCCATCAATATCATGCCTTGGCTTTCGATACCTCTCATTTTGCGGGGAGCCAAATTAGCCAAATACAATACCGATTTGCCAATAACTTCTTCAGGGGTAAAGTGCAACGCTATACCTGAAACTACGGTTCTGGTTTCAGTACCTACTTCTAGCGTTAATTTCAATAGTTTGTCTGCTTTTTCAACTTTTTCGCAGGTTAGTACTTTTGCAACACGCAAATCTAGCTTTGCAAAGTCGTCGTATTGGATTTCTGCTTTCGGTTCAGCAATATGTTCCACCTTTGGAGTAGCAGTAGCTGCAGGGGCTGCAGAAGCCAAATTGTCAACTAAAGATTGTTGCAATTTGTTCATTTGAGCTTCGATAACATCGTCTTCAATTTTTTGGAACAACAATGATACATCTCCAATGGTATGATTGGTAGGAATTTCTAACCATTTAGTACCTTCCCAGAATGCTTTCTTTTCATCATTTGAAATTTGGATATTCAATTGGTTTAAAAGATTTTGAGAGGTGTTTGGTAAGAAAACTTCCGATAAAACAGCCAAGTTTAAAAGAATTTCACTTGCAAATTGCAGTACCGTTGCAGCAGCAGCTTCGTCGGTTTTGATCAATTTCCAAGGTTCTTGTTCCGCCAAATATTTGTTTCCAAATCGTGCCAATTCCATTAATCCGAATTGCGCATCTCTAAATTTATAATCTGCAATCAATTTCGCAATTGGAGCAATGTAAGTATTGCAAAGTTCGGTTGTGTTGAAGTTGTGATTTTTTGCTGGAATTGCGCCGTTATAAAACTTATTCATCAACACCAAAACGCGGTTTGCGAAATTTCCATAAATGCCTACCAATTCGCTGTTTACGCGGGTTTGGTAATCTTTCCAAGTAAATTCACTGTCTTTGGTTTCAGGGGCAATTGAAGTTAACACATACCTAAGTTCATCTTGTTTGTTAGGCAAATCAACCAAATATTCATTGAGCCAAACTGCCCAGTTGCGTGAAGTGCTAATTTTTTGTCCCTCCAAATTCAAAAATTCATTGGCAGGAACATCGGTAGGAACCACATAGCCATCGCCGCGTAAATGCAGCATAGCTGGGAAAATGATACAGTGAAAAACAATGTTGTCTTTGCCTATAAAATGCACCAAACGGGTGTCGCCTGTCCACCATTGTTCCCAATCTTCGGGGCGTAATTCTTTGGTTGCAGAAATATAACCAATAGGGGCTTCAAACCAAACGTAGAGGACCTTTCCATCGGCTCCTTCAACCGGAACTGGAATTCCCCAATCCAAGTCGCGCGTCATTGCACGTTCCCTCAAACCATCGTTTAACCAACTTTTGCATTGTCCCGCAACATTTGATTTCCAATGGGTATTGTTGTTGATATAGTCGTTTAAAAAGTCTTTTTGAATTTCGTCCAAAGGCAAATACCAATTCTTAGTTTCTTTCAAAACGGGAATAGATCCACTCAATGCCGATTTAGGGTTGATTAATTCTGAGGGACTTAGGGTAGAGCCACATTTTTCGCATTGATCGCCGTAGGCGTTTTCGTTGCTGCACTTAGGACAAGTTCCTGTGATGTATCTATCTGCAAGAAACTGTTGTGCTTGCTCGTCGAAATATTGTTCAGAGGAGATTTCTCTGAACGCCTTTTTATCGTATAGATTTTTGAAAAAATCTTGTGCTAAATCGTGGTGTGTTTTGTTCGATGTTCTTGAATAAATATCGAAAGAAATACCGAGGTCGCGGAAAGAGTCGCCAATAATTTTGTTGTATCTGTCAACAACATCTTGTGGGGTAACGCCTTCTTTTTTTGCACGTAGGGTAATTGGAACGCCGTGTTCATCGCTACCGCATATAAATAGCACTTCTTTCCCTAAAAGGCGGATAAAGCGTGCATAAATATCAGCAGGAATATAAACACCAGCTAAGTGACCAATATGAACAGGTCCATTTGCATAAGGAAGAGCCGCGGTAATGGTAATTTTCGACATTACTGCAAAAATACGGCAAAAGTTTCAGAATAGGGGGTTGAAAGATTTGCAGAAATTGCAACTTTTAACGAATCAGGGTAAAGCTCGTTCTTCCGTTTCTTTTTTGTTCGAAACGATCATATCTTAAACGGGCAGTGATAATATAAATTCCTTCAGAACAAGGTTTCCCATTGTAATTGCCATCCCAAAGTTGAATTGTGGGTGTGTCATGTTGAATCTTGTTAAAGATTAATTTTGGTTTTCGCAACTAATTAAAGCTTTGTTGGATTTGAATTGCTCGCTCAACTTCCTCTTTATTTTTTATGGTTAGGTTTATTTTATTACCAGATTTTAATTCGATGTGTAGAATCAAATTTCCGTCGGTTGTGTATGCTTTGCCAAGCTTTCCGTGGCGAAGTCCCCATCCCCCAAATTCAAAAATGGGATTAATTTTCATGACCGACATGGATTGAATATCGGAATAGGGAATGATTTTTTCTTTAATCAAGAAAGGAAAGTAGCGGAATCTGAAATCAGACTCTGTGAATTTCCATTCTAATTTGGTAAAATATAACAATGCAAATACCAAGATGGGAATGATAATTGTCCACTGTGCTTCAGGATCTTTGGTAAATTTAGGGGAGTTGTTAATTAAGAAATCTAACAAAATAACCACTGAAAGTAAGGGGATTAAGACAAAGGCCCAAAATTTCATGGAGGATTTTTCTTGGTAAATGATTTTGAGGTTTTGCATGCTCATTCAAAGGTAATTCATTTTTATTTACAAATATTCTCAAGGTTCACTTGCATAAGAAAAACTAAGTTCTTATCTTTGCAGCCCTAAAAAATTAAAAAATCATGACTAAACGCACGTATCAACCATCAAATAGAAAACGTAAAAACAGACACGGTTTCCGTGAGCGTATGGCAACTGCTAATGGCCGCCGCGTATTGGCTGCACGTCGTAAGCGTGGACGTCATAGTTTAACTGTATCTGACGAACGCGGCCGTAAAGGTTAATCGTTCAGAGTAATTAAGGTGACACAATGATGCGCAGTAATGATTCTGCCATAAAATTTACCTTAAGCAAAACTGAAAGACTTTGCAGTAGAAAAATTATAGCCGGGCTCTATGAGTCCGGTTTTTTTGTTTCTAAATATCCCATTCGCATCAATTACATGTTTACCGAATTGCCTCAAAAAGATATCTTTTTGCAAGGTATGGTTAGTGTTTCCAAAAAGAAATTTTCAAAGGCCGTTGATCGTAACAGAATCAAGCGCTTATTGAGGGAAGTATACCGGCATCGCAAACACCAACTAGAAAACCGATTAATCGAAGCCAACTTACCGATGGCTGTTGCTGTGATTTTTACAGGTACCCAAAAATTAGACTATTGGGAAATGGAATCTATTTTCAACAAAGTTTTCATTAAACTCATTGCCGCAGTTGAAGAAAAAATTAAATTGGCTCAATCGGTTGATAAGTCTGAACCCAATCTGTCTAATCCTCCCGAAGGCTTTCGGGATAACCCAATTAGGGTTTAGAAGAGCGAACGCTCGTTTAGTGTTTAGAAGTATTGTCATGCGTTTAGATTTAGGTTGCCACCAAAACTAAACCTTTATAAACGCTCATAAACTTTTATAAACCTTTCAATTATTTTCATTAATTTTACAATTCTAACTGTTATAATAGTTTCAAATGAATATAATCTGTCTAACCCTTATTGAGTGATGGGAAAGTTATTCATTTTATTGATTCGGTTTTATCAATATGCATTGTCGCCATTGTTGCCGAATAGTTGTAGGTATACGCCAACATGCTCGCAATACGGAATAGAGGCCTTCAAGAAATATCCGGCACACAAAGCTTTGTGGCTCACGCTGAAGCGCATTGGTCGCTGCGGACCATGGGGCGGCAGCGGTTACGATCCCGTTCCTTAGGTTTAGGGTTTAGAAGAGCGAACGCTCGTTTAGTGTTTAGAAGCATTGCCATGCGTTTAGTTTTAGGCTCTCCCTAAAAATAATCCGTCTCATCTATCTAACCAGTCTAATCTCATCTGTCTAACCCGTCTAATCCGTCTAATCTCAAATTTGGTTTGCAAATTCAAAACTCTTGTATTACCTTTGCAGTCCGAAAATTTAAACTACTATGAGTAAAAATCAGTATGAAACTGTAATCATTCTAACACCCGTGCTCTCTGAGCAGCAGATGAAAGACGCTGTTGCCGGCTACAGAGGGTTGATTACAGACAATGGAGGAGAGATGGTCCACGAAGAAAATTGGGGTCTCACCAAACTAGCCTATCCGATCGACAAAAAAGGAACCGGATTTTATCACCTTTTCGAATTCACGGCCGAGCCCGAATTTGTAAAAGCTTTTGAATTGGCATTCCGCCGTGACGAAAGAGTTATGCGTTATATGACCGTATCTCTTGACAAATGGGGAATTCAATTTAATCACAGAAAACGCAACGGTGAAATGAAATCTTCTACTTCTAAAGAGAAGAAAGCTGAAGCAAACAAATTATTATTGTTAGAGGAGGACGAAGATTAATATGAGTAAAGATCCAAATTTCATCTTCAATCAAACACCTCAGGTGTTGCAGAAGAAAAAATACTGTCGTTTCAAAAAACACGGTATCAAGTACATTGATTATAAAGACAAAGACTTTTTGTTAAAATTTGTAAACGAACAAGGTAAAATTTTACCTCGTCGTATCACTGGTACTTCACTTAAGTTTCAACGTAAAATTTCAGTTGCAATTAAAAGAGCACGTCACTTGGCGTTGTTGCCTTTCGTTGCAGATGGATTAAAATAAGACGAGAGGAGAAAAATTATGAAAATTATCTTAACTCAAGATGTAAAAAATCTAGGATATAAAGACGATATCGTTGAAGTAAAAGACGGTTTTGGCAGAAACTTTTTGGTTCCATCTGGAAAAGCTAAATTGGCTACTTCTGGTAACTTAAAAATGTTGGCTGAAGACCTACGTCAACGTGAGTTTAAACTTGATAAGTTGCGCAAAGATGCTGAGCAAATGTCAGAAAAATTGAACGGGATTACAATCACTATCCAAACCAAAGCGGGTAACACTGGTAAAATCTTCGGTTCAGTTACTTCTTTACAAATTGCAAATGCATTGAAAGACAAAGGGTATGATGTTGACCGCAGAAGAATTGTTTCTGACGACATCAAATCTTTAGGCACTTATTCTGCTAATTTGAACCTTTTCAAAGACATCACTACAACTATCACTGTTGAAGTTGTAACTGAATAAATTTGTTTGGTTATTGTTGTTGTTGAGGCTGTTGGGAATACCAACAGCCTTTTTTTTGTCAAAAAAAGGCTGTTGGAGTTTATAAAAGTTTATGAGCGTTTATAAAGGTTTAGTTTTTGTGTCAACCTATATTAGGATAGGACACCTAAATCTAAACGCATGGCAATGCTTCTAAACACTAAACGAGCTTTAGCTCTTCTAAACCCTTTTTTGATAAGACAGATTATCCCGAAAGCTTTCAGGAAGGTTAGAGAGATATTCTAGGTAGTTGCCTAAATCTAAACGCATGGCAATGCTTCTAAACACTAAACGAGCTTTAGCTCTTCTAAACCCTTTTTTGATAAGACAGATTAGCCCGAAAGTTTTCGGGAAGAATAGACAGATATTCTAAGTAGATGCTTAACACAAACGCATGGCAATGCTTATAAACACCAAACTAGCGTTAGCTATTCTAAACCCTAAACTAATTTACAATACTCTCGATAATAAATATTAAATTTGCACCACCATTATGTGGAATAAAATTGCCACCTTTATATTAAAAAACCGCGTAGCTGCAATTGTCGGAATTTTTCTCTTTACTGCCTTTATGGGCTATTTCGGTTCCAAAGTGCAACTCGAATATAGCATGCAAAAACTGGTTCCAAAAGATGATCCAGATTTTGTAATCTATGAAAAATTTAAGAAAACCTTCGGGGAAGATGGCAACAAGCTTGTTTCGTCGTTCAAAACGGAAAAACTTTTCGACCTAACTTTCTTTAACGATTTTCGCACTTTGTGCGATTCACTCGCCGCCCAACCTGGTGTAAATAATGTATTGTCGCCAGCCAGATTGTATCGCTTTGAACTAGATACAGCCGACATGCTGCGCCTTAAACGTTTTGCAGCAACCACTGTAAAAAGTCAGACCGACCTCGATAGCATCCGCTATGAATTTGAACAAATGAAATTTTATGAAGGATTGTTATACAATCCCGATACAAAGGTTTCACTCGTTCTCATATCCCTCAATGACAGCACCTTAAATAGCAAAGATCGAACTCCATTAATTAAGCACTTAGAGAAATTAACGGTCGATTTTGGTCAAAAATACAATATCGACATTCATTTAAGTGGTTTGCCTTTTGTTCGTTACAAGAATGCAACAACCGTGCGTGACGAAATTGTCATGTTCACTTTAATTGCTTTTGCCGTAACCGCCTTGCTTATTTTGTTGATGTTTAGAAGTTTGAGTACACTCCTAATTTCCCTCTTGTTCATTGCAATTGGGGTGATTACCATGATGGGTATTTCGGGCATTTTAGGATTTAAACTGAATCTATTAACCGGTACTTTGCCGCCGCTGCTCGTCGTCGTCGGGGTGCAAAATACCATTTACCTCATCAATCAATACCACGACGAATACCGAAAACACAAGAACAAGGCGAAAGCTTTGTCGAGAATTATTTCTCGAATTGGGGTTGCAACTTTTTTGATTAATTTTACTACCGCCGTTGGTTTCGGTACGTTTTATTTTACCAAAACCCAGATTTTGGAACAATTTGGTTTGGTGGCGTTTATTACCATCAACATCATTTTTGTAATTAGCATTGTCGGAATTCCTGCATTGTATTATTTCCTACCTCCGCCTACCGAAAAACAAACTGCACATTTAGAAAACAAGAATATTCTTAAATTTTTGAAATGGGTGAGGGACTTTACCTTTCACAAGAAAAGAAGAATTTATTTCTGGTTTATTTTGGTGAGTTCTATCAGCACCGTTTTTATTTTCCGACTAAAACCACTGGCGTTTATGGTGGATGATATCCCTCATTCCTCCAAAATTTATAAAGACCTTGAATTTTTACAAGATAATTTCAAGGGAGTAATGCCGTATGAAATTCTCATCACAACTTTTGAAGAAGGTGGGGTAACCTCACCGGAAATGCTTAACAAAGGTAGAACCGTTCAAAAAGCACTCAAACAATTCTCTGAATTGTCTAAACCAATGTCGCTGGTTGAAGTAGTTTCTGCGGCCAATCAAGCCAACAACGACAATGACCCAAGGTTCTATCGTATTCCAAAAGCCACAGATTTGGGAGAATTGGCATTGAAACTTCCTCCCGCAGAGCCTGGGAAGCCCAATTTGTTAAAAGGATTTGTAGATTCTACTTTTACCCAAATGCGTATTAGTTACCAAATGAAAGATGTAGGTTCCATTCGTATGGATTCAATTAATAAGGCGGTAAATAAAATTGTATCTGAAATTTTTCCTGCAGATCAGTATAGTGTTCAAATTACAGGTACTACGGCAATTTTCTTGAAAGGAAATTCATTCTTGTTCGATAGTTTGGTTTCCGCAACATTGTGGTCGTTGTTGTTGATTTCGTTGACAATGGGATTCTTATTCCCATCGTTTAGAATGATTATCATAGCCATAATTCCGAATATCATTCCACTCTTAATTACAGCGGGAACCATGGGTTATTTTAATATTCCGTTAAAACCAAGTACCATTTTGGTTTTCAGTATTGCATTTGGAATTACGGTTGATGCCACCATACACTTTGTTTCAACCTTCAGAAGGGAAGTAATTAAGCACAATAAGCCCATTCGCATTGCATTGGATGATACCATTGCCGAAGTTGGTTTGAGTATGATTTATACCATGGTTGCCATTTGCTCAGGATTTCTAATTTTCACTTTCTCTGAATTCCAAGGTACTGCCGCATTGGGTTGGCTAACCGGGTTAACTATCATAACCGGTATGGCTGCAAACTTATTCTTATTGCCTGCTTTGATCTTGTCTTTTGAAAAGTTTATCAATCCCAAAGTAGAATTAAAAGAAGTGGTAATGGATTTGCCAGAAGAAGATTAAAGCGCGAGGAGGCTACAGCCTCGGATGTCTGAAAAGTCAATTCTGCCCATGATTTCAAAGCTACCATCTTCATGAATTTTTCCCAAATCATCGGTGGCAATAAAGCTGCAGCTGTATAAGTTTGCAAGATCTATGATACAAATCCTTCCCGTTTTTTCATTGGCTAGCCAATTTTGTGGATCGGATGGGTCTTGGATGCAGATTTTCATCCACGGTGGACATTGAAAACGGCCATTGCCTTTTGAGTAGGCTTGTGACAAAAGTTCAGTCATGCCGTATTCACTGTGAATATTTTCCGTTTGGAAAGCCTGATTGAGAATTTGGTGAATTTCGGTGCGGGTAAGTTCTGGTCCCCGGCCTTTCATTCCGCCAGTTTCCATGATAATGCAATTATTTAGGTCAATTTTTTTTGCAAATTCCGCAAAGTCTAACAATGCAAATGTTACTCCTAGGAGCAAAACTGGTTCGTTGTTTTTGAGGGACAGTTGAATGTCGTGCAATAACTTCTCAAAGTCATACAAGTAAAATCCACCGCCTAATTTGCTGTTTTTTATCATGTGTTCTGCCATATAAACCAGCGAAGAACCTTGTCGTTCGAGGTAATTTGGCAACAATGCAAATATTTTGTAATCGGAGAAATCGCTGTAAAAGGCATTAAATCCATCGATAAAAGACTTTTCGTAAAGGGCGGTTTTATATACGAAGTGCTTTGAAATTCCTACACCGGTGGTAGAACTAGATGTAAATACAATTTCAGGTGAAATGCCGCAATGAACTTCTGAATTTTTAAACTGGGAGATGGGTAAAAAAGGAAAATCAGCGAAGTTTTGAATGGGTTTATCGACTGAATGGGTTAATGTTACCCATTTTTGATATATTTGGTTATTGGCATATTGAAATTGATAGATTTCTTTGGTCAAATCCATAAACTTGAACTTTGATTCATTGAAAATCTTCTCTTCGATAAGGCTCATTTTACTTGCCATTGTGGCGGGTTTGTTGTCGTGTTCCGACAGCAAAAGTACAACATCCAATGTACCTGAACTATCAATTCTTGGTGAATATTTGTATAGCAGTGGATATGATTACGACAGTTTTATTTTGGTTGATTTAAAATACAACGATGGAGATGGGGATTTGGGTTTAAATCCTTCGGACACTTTTGGAGATTTTGCATATAAAAAGCGCAATTTTTATAATTTGTATTGCTGGTATTTACAAAAGAAGAATGGACAATGGATTGAGCCAATGAATCCACAGAGTATTAAAGATACGTTAACATTACATGAACGGTTGCCGAGTTTAACCCCGCAGGGCAGTAGCAAATCCATATCGGGAGTGATAAATTTTTACATTAGTGCTAGGCCAAATCAATATCGCGGCGATACGGTAAAGTTTAGATTTCAGTTAGTTGACAGGGCTTTAAATAGAAGCAAAATGGTAGAAACCAAAATATTCACATTAAAACACCCTTAATATCAATTTAAATAGATAATTTCGCAACAATATTTTGATTGGCATAACGTTTGATTACAAGATGAAAAGTATGAAACAATTTTTAGTGTGTTTGATGGCAATAATTGCAATGCCTTTGTTTGGGCAAAAGCAAATATCATTTGCCTATGTGGACTCGGATTATATTTTGGGCAGGATGCCTGAATATAAATCGGCACAAACACAATTAGAAGATTTTGCAGCAAAGTGGGAGGCAGAAGCGCAAAAAATGCAGAATCAACTTACCCAATTGGAAAAAGATTATCAAGTTGATGAAATTGTAATGACATCTGACCAAAAGAAGCAAAAGAAAGAAGTGATTGTTCAATCTCAGAACGATTTAATAAAATACCGTGAAGACAAATTTGGTACAAACGGTGGATTGTTTAAAAAGCGTGAAGAATTGATTAAGCCTATACAAGACAAACTTTTTGAAGCCGTTCAAGCGGTAGCTAAAAAAGAAGCATTAGATTTTATATTTGACAAGGCTTCTGGGGTGCAAATGTTATATGCCAATCAGAAATACGACAAGACATTTGAAGTAATGGAAGAATTGTCTATTCCTTTGAATGAAAGTGAAACCAACCCGAAAGGGAAACCTAATCCAAACAAATAAAAAAATAAATATATATATACGATGAAAAAAATTCTAGTTCTATCAACTTTCATGTTTTTCTTTGCTTGTGGTGCATTTGCTCAAGCACAAAAAATTGCTTTTGTAAACACACAAATCATTATTGACACTTTGCCTGCCAAAGACACGGCAGAGAAAAAATTAGCAATTTTTGCTAAGCAATATGATCAAAGAATCAAAGATTTACAAGCTGAAATTCAATCTAAACAAAAAGAGTACGAAGTAAAAGTTAAAGGCGGAGCTACTCAAGCTCAGTTGGAATTAATCCAAAAGAGTTATGAGCGTTTGGTTCAAGAATACCAAGAAACTGAACAAGCGGGTCAACAAGATATGCAAGCGCAACGTGGTTTGTTGTTAAAGCCAATTGTTGAAGACATTAAAAAAGCCATTGGTGTAGTTGCTGCAGCAAAAGGTTATTCTAATGTAATTGACAACGCTACAGGAATGGTTTTATGGTCAGCGAATAGCAACGACGATATCACTTCTGCTGTTATCAAACACATGACCGCTGCTAAAAAATAATTTTAATAAATTCACATAAAAGAAAAAGCCACCGAATGGTGGCTTTTTCTTTTATGCAACAATCCAATTTGATTATCTTCGCAACAGCATGTCGAAAATTGGGGTATTTGATTCTGGGTATGGTGGCTTAACCGTACTTAAGTCATTGGTGAAGGCAATGCCAGAAATGAACTTCGTTTACTTGGGCGACAATGCGCGCGCACCCTATGGCGACAGGTCGTTTGAAACCGTCTACCAATATACCCGAGAATGTGTAAATTGGCTGTTTGACCAAGATTGTGAATTGGTTATTTTGGCGTGCAATACGGCATCGGCAAAGGCATTAAGACAAATCCAACAGGTTGATTTGCCGCTAAGAAATGACAATAAGCGTGTGTTGGGTGTTATTCGTCCTACCACCGAAACCATTGGCAACCAAACCCAAACCAATAAAATAGGTGTTTTGGGTACTGCGGGTACAATAAAATCAGAATCTTATAAAATTGAAATCGCCAAATTTTTCCCTCAAATTCAAGTCTTTCAAGAAGCTTGCCCTATATGGGTGCATTTGGTTGAAAACGATTTGTTGGGGTTAGAGGGAACCGATTTCTTTGTGAAATATCATATCGATAATTTGTTGTTGAAGGACAATGAAATTGATACAATTTTGTTGGCTTGTACCCATTATCCTTTGTTGATTGAATCGATTGAAAAAGTATTGCCAACCCATATTCAACTTGTTTCTCAAGGAGATATTGTGGCTGCCAAGCTTGTCGATTATTTGAATCGACATCCGGAAATAGCTGCAAAACTGGAAAAGGGTGGCAATAGGGAGTTTTATACCACAGACCAATTCAACGATTTTAACGCGCATGCAGGTAAATTTTATGGTCAGTCTGTTGACGCTGTTCGGGTTGTAATTCCATAAAAAAACGATATTATTCTAATTGATTCGTTGTAATTTTGAAGAGTGACGCCACCTGATCTTAAGCCCATAGTAAATTCACTTCCTGAAAAACCAGGGGTGTATAAATACTTCGACAAAGAGGGGGTGATTATATATGTTGGGAAGGCCAAAAGTTTAAAAAAACGGGTATCCAGTTATTTTACAAAAAAGCACCACGATAATTTCAAAACGTCGGTTTTGGTTTCCAAAATTGTGCATTTGGAATACACAGTTGTTGATACCGAAATGGATGCGCTATTGCTTGAAAATAGCCTCATTAAAGAGTTTCAACCCAAATATAACATTGCGCTAAAAGATGATAAAAGTTATCCTTACATCAAAGTAACCAAGGAAAGATTTCCTAAAGTTTTTGCAATGTTCAATCCTGTAAGAGATGGATCTGAGTATTTTGGTCCTTACGCAAATAAAAAGGTCATGTATACCGTTTTGGAACTGATTAAAAAATTATATCCAGTTCGGAACTGTAATTACAATTTGTCACAAGCCAATATTGATGCTTTCAAATTTAAGGTTTGTCTTGAATATCAAATTGGCAATTGCAAAGGTCCCTGCGAAGCCTACCAAACAGAAGATTCTTATAATGAGGGAATTAGACAAATTCGACATATTTTAAAAGGAAATTTACACGAAGTAAAGGAACATTTAAAAATGGTCATGATGGACGCTTCGCGCAGATTGGCTTTTGAAGAAGCGCAAGAATATAAAGACAAACTCGATTCTCTGGTAACGTATCAAAGTCGTTCTACGGTTGTGAGTCCCGTTCTTGGCGATTTAGAAGTATACAGTACCAGCAGTACCGATAAAATTAGTTTTGTTAATTTTTTAAGGGTAAGCCATGGCATTATAGTGATTTCTCGAAATGTAGAGATTCGCAAGAAAATGGACGAAACCGACGAGGAAATTTTGGTGCATGTGATGGGTGAAATGCGCAAACATTATGGCGATGATGTGAAAGAAATTGTGCTTCCCATGCAATTAGATTGGCCCGATGACAGAATAACCATTACAGTGCCGAAAGCAGGCGATAAAAAGAAATTGATTGACCTGAGTTTGAAGAATGCCATGTTGTACAAACATGAAAAACTGACTCAATACGAAAAATTAAATCCTTCCGTGCGTGTTGATAGATTATTAGAGCAAATGAAAAACGATTTGCATTTGAAAGACTTACCGCGACATATTGAGTGTTTTGATAATAGTAATTTTCAAGGAACCTATCCAGTGAGCGCTTGTGTGGTTTTTAAAGACGGCAAACCAGCAAAAAATGATTACCGACATTTTAATGTGAAAACAGTGATAGGGCCAGATGATTTTGAAACCATGAAGGAAGTTATTACCCGCCGTTATTCAAGGTTGCGGGATGAAAACCTACCAATGCCACAATTGATTGTGGTTGATGGTGGTAAGGGTCAATTAAGTCATGCTGTTGAAGCATTGAAGACCTTGGGGCTTTACGGGCAAATGGCCATTGTTGGAATTGCAAAACGACTTGAGGAAATTTACTATCCCGATGATTCGGTGCCTTTGTACATTGATAAAAAATCGGAAACGTTAAAGATTATTCAACACATGCGCGATGAAGCCCATCGTTTTGGAATTACCCACCATCGTTCTAGAAGAGATAAAGGCACATTAAAAACAAGTTTAACGGAGATTCCAGGAATTGGCCCAGAAAAAGCCCGTCAGTTGCTAAAAGAATTTAAAAGTATCACCCGAATCAAAGATTCGTCAATTGAAACACTCTCATCGGTAATTGGAAAGGCAAAAGCGGAGTTGGTGTATCAACATTTTCATGGAGAAGAGAGTTAATGGCAAACGATGATCTTCTAAAATGGTTGTTTGAGGCAGAAAAGCACGATTATGCGGCAATTTTATTGTCGAATAATTTTGCAGACGATTATGGTAAATATGAATCTATTGTTGGATTTGGTGCGAAAACTATATTTCAAAGTCCTACAGAATTGGATCAATTTAATGGATTGGCATTAGGTCATATTTCATACCAATATAAAAATTCAATACCGAATATTGTCCCTACAAAAAATTTAATGGAATCAATTCCAGGCTTTATTTTTTTTGAACCGGAGTCTGCAATCATGATTGATCGAAATGGTCAAAAGGAAACTTTGGGTATTGAAATTGATTTTGATTCTGAAATTGATATAGAAATACATCAACGAATTGGAGAGTGGAAGGGAACCACTGAAAAGGATCAATATTTAAATACGGTTTCTAGAATTCGGGAGGATATTCGCAACGGCATTTATTATGAGTTGAATTATTGCATTCAATTTTCGGCTGAAGCAGATATCAATCCATACGCCTTGTTTTATCATTTAAATAAATTGGCTCCAAGTCCTTTTGCTGCTTTTTACAAATGCAAAGACCATTTTGTTTTGTGCGCCAGTCCTGAGCGTTTTTTACAGAAACATAATCAAACATTAATAAGTCAGCCCATAAAAGGCACTAGGAAAAGGATTCATGGAAAAGAGGCTGAAACGATACTTGAGTTAAGCAATCATCCAAAAGACTTGGCGGAAAACGTAATGATTGTTGATTTGGTGCGCAACGATTTATCTCGAATTTGCAGAGCCGGAACTGTTCAAGTTCCAGCTTTGTGCAAGATTTACACCTTTTCGCATGTGCATCAAATGATTTCGACGGTTATTGGTGAATTGAAAGAGAAAACCAACGTTTTGGACATCATTCAATCAACTTTCCCCATGGGAAGCATGACAGGCGCCCCGAAGATTGAAGTCATGAAAAATATAGACCTATTGGAAGATTTCAATAG
>Ga0214923_10005355_pt1 | contig 14955 bp, 10 predicted proteins | sample LL1510_MetaG_FD_177993 | JGI IMG/M metagenome (GOLD analysis project Ga0214923, IMG submission 177993) | Freshwater microbial communities from Lake Lanier, Atlanta, Georgia, United States - LL-1510 | ecosystem: Environmental > Aquatic > Freshwater > Lake | place: USA: Georgia | collected... | reverse complement strand
CCACCATCGTGGCAATCGGGTCGTCGGTCGCGGGGAGGAGGTTGATTTCAATCCCACGGCGGCAGGCGATTTCCGTGGTCACCTCGGACTTGGTGGCGCCGTGTTGGAGGCGCTGAGAGCGGTAGAGGTGGGTCGCGAGATCACGATCACCGAGTGAAAACCAGTTGTCGCCTCCGAGTTCGCCGAGCTCGTGCATCACTCGCCACGACTCGTCGGTCAGGCCCCATCCGCGCACGTCATCGTTGAGGCCCGAGAGCGTGTAGGTGATGGTGTCGATGTCCGGGCAGATTGTGAGTCCGTGCATGACCAAGTCATCGCCGACGTTGATCACCGCTCGAATGTCACGAGGGTCTATTTCACGCGACAGCGCGCGCAAGAATCGAGCCGCTCCCACGCCACCGCACATCACCGTAATCACGAAATGAACATTAGAGGCGATATCTGCATGAGTTCGCAAAGTTGCCTGGTCTCGTGGTGAATGTGGCCGTGACCTCACCAAGTGCCGCACGTTGACGTCAAGTGAGAGTTGCGTAGTGCCATCACTAAAGTTTTCCTATGGATGCCACTGCTCTCCTTGGCGAGTGGGCCGCAACAGCCTCAATTCTCTGCGGCGAACGGAATCCACTGGCACGCTTCGGCCCCTGCGACCACGTCTTTCCATGGGCCTCGGTCAGCAAGATGGCTATCGCGGCGCTCGTCGGCGTAGACGTGCAGCGAGGGGAATGCGACTTCAACGAACCATTAGGTCCCGAGGGGTCTTCGCTCGCTCACCTTCTCTCGCACTCGTCTGGGCTCGGGCCGAGTCGAGATGCTCTCGGGGCGAGGGTTGGTAGCAAACGCATCTATTCGAACTACGGATTCGAACTCATCGTGGAGCGGCTCGGGGGACTCTCGGTGGTAGTCGAGAACTGCCGATCGGTGCTGGGGCTTAATTCAGTGGTGAGTGACGGAACTCCCGCTGGAGGGCTCGTTGGAACGCTGGAGGACCTCGAAACATTGGCGTGGTTGTGGCTGGGGAACGGCTCGTTGTCCGACGCCATACTGCGCGAAATGACGTCCGCATTCCTTCCGGAGTTGGGCGGCGCAGTGCCGGGCTTTGGTTCGTGGCAGCCGTGTCCGTGGGGGCTGGGTCCTCAGATCAAGGGCGATAACGATCATTGGATGGGGTCCGGTTGGCCTCCGACCACCTTTGGGCACTTTGGGCAATCGGGATCGATGATTCTGATTGATCAGTCGAGGGAGTTTGCGGTGGTGGCTCTCTCTTCGCGACAGTTCGGTCCTTGGGCCGTCACGACCTGGCCCGGCTGGACCTCAAGGGTCTACGAGATGACGCCATGAGCAGTCTGGTTCTTCGCGTGGCCATTGATCTTGACGGGTCACTAGAGCCCATGGGTGACACGATGAATGAACTGGCTCTTTCATTGATTGAGCGTGGAGTTGACCTCGTGCCGTTCGCGAGCGCTCGCGGCCATCATCGCATTACGCCGCAACGAACGTTTCCCTCCCCGCTGACGCAGATGTGGCGGCGTGGATACGGCATCGCGGTCGATCGCCTCTTGCCGCCCGTAGATGTCATCCACGTTGCTGGTCGCCAAGTTCCTCCCACCCTGCGTACACCTCTGGTGGTTTCAGTGGACGACTTGCGACCACTGATTGATTCAGATGAGAGCGCTCGTGGGCGGCAACTCCGTCGGGCCGTCGCGAGGGGTGCCATCGTGGTAGCGACTTCGTACGCCGCTCGACGGCGCGTGGTTCGTGCACTAGGCGTGGAAGCGAACGACGTGGCGGTGGCGTTTCCTGCGGTACCGACGTTGTCTACTCCGCATGAAGCGCGTTACATCGTTGTGAGTGTGACCGGTGCGGTTGACCACTTTCTCGCCATGGCTCCTCCGATTGTGCGCTGCGCCCGCGACCTGGGATTACAGGTCGCGGCCTTGGCGAGTCGGGAAGCAGGCGGCAAGATTCGCGCACTCGCCCCGGAAGTCACCGTCGTCGCCCGAGATCGTGCTCGCCATCTGTTAGGCGAAGCCCATACCGTGATTCATCTGTCGGACGGAGCGAGATTCCCGTCGCTGCCCATTGCTGCCGTTGGCTGCGGCCTGCCCGTCGTGGCGACCTCAACGGATGTCAATCGTGAGCTCCTGGAAGGATGCGCCGACTTGATTGCTGAAAACGAGGTGCACGAGGCCCTCGCGGTCATCGTTCGCACGATGACCGATGCGACCCATCGCCGACTCTTAAGTTCCGCCGGACGGCCCCGCGCCCAAGACTTCACCCCCGATGTCGCCGCGCAGCGATACGAGGGGCTCTATCGTGACGCTGTGGCGAGTTGGTCCCGCTAATGCGCATCGGTGTCGCTATCGATCAACTGCACCGCCCGATACCCGGCGGTATTGGGACCTACGTCCGTGGACTACTACAGGGTCTGGCCGAAGTAGGTGGGGGTCATCGTGTCGCCACTTTTGGCGCGACCTCGTCGCGTTGGGCCGATCGCATGCAAACTCTGGCGTGGGTCAATAGTGACCGCGGAGTTCCCGGCGAACTCGATGTCATTCACGCGACGTCCCTGGCCGGCCCGTTTGGTCATCGAGCGGGTGTGCAGCGCAGCATCATGCTCCAGGACGTGCTCTGGAAGGACGAACCTGACTCCTTTACCGCTCGCGGTCGTAAGTTTCACGAGTTGCGATTCTTAAAAGTGGTGCAGCGAGACGACATCGCCGTGCTCGTGTCAACGGCGGTACTGCGTGAACGGGTCATCGCCGAGGGGGTGTCGCGGGAACGCACGCACTTGGTGACACTCGGTCTCGACCACGGCGATGATGTCTCCGACGCCGAGGAGATCTGCCGACGCCGCGGGATTACCGGCGCCTTTACGTTGGTTGTCGGGACAATTGAACCGCGTAAAAATCTCGACCGAATTTTCCGTGCCTTTCAACTTGCTCGCGCTACGGCTCCGGAGCTGGGCCAACTCGTCATTGCCGGTCGGTTCGGGTGGGGGGAACAGCACATCCCCGCCGACGTCATGTGGATCTCGGACCTCTCGACTCCCGAGTTGCGCGCCCTTCAATACGCAGCGACCGTCGCGGCCTACGTCCCATTACGTGAAGGCTGGGGACTGCCACCTCTCGAAGCGCTACAGCAGGGAACGAGAGTGGTGACCAGTTCAACGGTGCCCAGTTGCCACGAGCGCGCCGACGTCGTGGTGGTAGATCCCCACGACGTCGAATCGATCGCCGCGGGCCTCGTGAAGGCTATGTCGTTACCGAACGATGACGCTTCGCGTGAGGCGCGACGTCGCTCCGTGGCTTCACTAACGTGGCGGGCCATGGCGGAGCAGCATCTGGCGGCGTGGTCGTGAGAATTGGTCTCGACGTTTCAGCGGTCTCTCAGCGTCCCGCGGGCGCGGGTCGCTACATCGTGGAGCTTGCCAAGCGCATTAATGGTCCGAGCGTCGACGCCACGCTGATTACGGTTCGGGGAGATGCCGCTCGCTGGCACCAGTGGTCTCCTAAGAGCACAGTGATTGATCCTGTGCCCTCTCCACGGCCCTTGCGTCTCCTCTACGAAGCGACCATAGTGGGACGACGACACGCCCACGGTATCGACGTGTGGCACGGACCGCACTACACCATGCCACGAGCGATCCGAAAGCCCGTGGTTGTCACCATCTGCGACATGACATTCTTTACCAATCCCGAATGGCACGAGCGATCCAAAGTTTTCTTCTTTCGTCGAGCAATGCAATACTCGGCCCATCACGCCACAGAGTTGATCTCGATTTCGGAAACCACGACCCGCGCCTTGCGCGACGTTCTGCACCCGACCGTGCCTATCACGACGATTCCGCTCGGGGTCGATCACGAACGGTTTTCCGCGTCGGCTGCACTTTCGTCCTTGGATGAGTTCGCCCTTCCAACGGATCGACCGTATATTTTTTTCCTGGGGACCTTCGAACCTCGCAAGGGGTTAGATGTCCTGCTCGCAGCTTTTCGTGTCGTCGGCGCCCGCGACAGCGAGGTCGAGCTGTGGTTAGCCGGACAGGCCGGGTGGCACACTTCGACTACTGACGACATCATCTCGCAGCATCCCTACGCTTCACGGATCCGCAGGTTGGGGTACGTCGATGACTCGGCCGTCCCACCATTGATGCGTCACGCTCGTGCGGTGGCCTACCCGTCGCGAGGCGAGGGTTTCGGTCTTCCGGTTCTTGAAGCGCTGGCCTGCGGAGCCGAGGTCGTCACGACTGCGGGAACAGTGATGGAGGAGGTCGCTGGATCGGCGGCCACCTTGACCACCGTGGGGGAGGCGGGGGAGTTGGCCGACGCCCTCCTCGAATCACTCCAGCGAGGGGGCAGGGATCGCGAGGCCCGCTCCCAAGCGGCGGTGACCCGCGCGGCGCCGTTCACCTGGAACGCCACGACCGCTGCACACCGTGCTGTGTATCAGCGACTGGCGAGCCGCTAACTAGGATTCGCCATCATGCGGGCACTCATCACCGGTGGCAACGGGTTTGTCGGTCGCCATCTCGCGGCTTTTCTTCAAGATCATGGTGACGAGGTTTCTGTTTTTGACCTTCCGTCCGACATTTCGAACGGTAACGATGTCCGCGACGCTCTCCACAAGGCGCAACCGGAGGCGATTTACCACCTAGCGGCTTTGAGTCACGTTGGCGCGTCGTGGATTGATCCGTCGTCAGTGTTGCAAGTCAACGTCATCGGCTCGGCCGTTCTCTTTGCGGCCGCCCGCGACATTGTTCCTGAAGCGACCACGCTGCTCGTTTCCTCGGCCGAGGTCTACGGCGCAGTGGCAGCGAGTGATCTACCGATCACCGAGTCCTTAGTTCCACGGCCCGTCTCGCCGTATGCGGCGAGCAAGTTGGCCGCCGAAGTCCTCGCGCAACAAGCGGTTCGCGCCTTCCAGCAACAAATCGTCATCGCCCGACCGTTCAATCACGTGGGACCCGGCCAGGCCCCGACCTTCTTCGTACCCGCAATGGCAAGTCGAATGGTCGCTGCGCAACGCTCCGGTGAGCACACCATTCCCGTGGGCAACCTCTCGTCGCGACGAGACTTTCTTGATGTCCGGGATGTCGTGCGGTCCTATCGCCTTCTTGTTGAACGCGGGACGTCGGGTGAGGTGTACAACATCTCGTCGGGTATCGATCGGGCGATGTCTGATGTGGCCAACGATCTCCGGTCGCTGGTTGACCCATCTCTCCAATTTGTGACCGATGAATCTCTTCTTCGCCCCGCCGACGTTCCCGTATTGCGGGGAAGCTCGGAAAAGATCAACGCGGCGACCGGATGGTCGCCGCGTTGGTCGTGGAGTGAAACTCTCGCTGACGTAGTCGCCAGCGCTCGTTCGGTTGCTTAAGCCGTCGGTGCCGTCTCGGCGACTGGGGTTTCGACCGGAGTTTCTGCCGGAGTTTCAGTCGTCGCCGTCGTGACCTCGTCAGGCGCGAGAGCCGCAGTGACCCTGTGTCGAACGGTCGTCGCGTACTCGCGAACCTTGGCCGACGCCTCGCGGGCCGGTGCCGGCAACTTCTCTTCGTACGGGGCCACGATGGCCTCGGCCATGGCGATGATTTCGTTGACCTTGGCATCGGCCTTGGCGGCCTGACGCTTCACCGAAGTGGTGATGTCGTCGGTATTGCGCTCCACGGCTGCCTTGAGGCCGTCGGTGTCAACGGCTGCGTCGACCTTCTGCTGCACGGCCTTAGCCGCGACGTTGATCTTCTGGGCGCCGAGGACGCCGAGTCCGACCACGGTGTACATCGCATCCTTGGCCTTCTTGGCTGTCTCATTGGTGGCCACGAAGTGGCGGACCTTGCTGGTGGCCTCGCGGCCCAAGGTGGTTGCGATTTCGGTAATGTCTGCCATTTTCAGTCCTTTCTCAACTGCTAACGCCAGTATAGCAGTTTGCTAACAATAGTTAGCACCCCCGAATGGTGCGGCGCGAGAACTAGCCTGAAAGACCTAATGGACACCCGAGCTCCGGCGGTTGTCGCCGTCGTCGTTACCACGGGTCCTGGCCCAGATTTAGAGGCAACTTTGGCTTCGCTGGTTGCTCAGGACTACGCCGACCTGTCCCTTCTCGTCCTAGCCAATGGGGACCATCCCGATATCAGCGGGAGAGTTGCAGCCGTCGCTCCGCTGGCGTTCGTCAAGTCGACCTCCGAGAATCGAGGTTTTGGGGTTGCGGCCAACGAGGTCATCGGCAGTGTCCAGGGCGCAGCTTTTTACCTCTTCTGCCACGATGACGTGCGCTTAGCCCCTGACGCGGTCTCGGTCATGGTGGAGGCTGCCTATCGGACCAACTCAGGCATTATCTCTCCCAAGTTCGTCGGGTACGACGATGAGAAACGGCTCTTACACGTGGGGCAGATGCTGGATCGCTTCGGTGCGGTAGTCGAACGTCTCGACGAAGGCGAAATCGACGCCGGACAGCACGACGCGGAGCGAGATGTATTCGTCGCGCCCGGCGGATCGATGCTGGTCCGCAGCGACCTCTTCGAGTCTCTCGGTGGCTTCGCGAATCACATCACCTTGATCGGTGAGGATGTGGACCTGTGCTGGCGAGCGCAAGTCGCCGGCGCTCGCGTCATGGTGGTGCCGGCCGCGGTCGTAGCCCACCGTCAGGCGCTGAGCTCTGGTCAGCGACTGTCAACGGCAGTGGGAACGCGTCGCGCGTCGTTGCAGGATTTGCGTCGGCGTCACCAGCTCAGCACGGTCTTGGCTTCGTGGAGCTGGCCGTCACTGTTCATCGTGATTCCCATGCTCGTGGCCTTCGAATTCGCTGAAGTTCTCATTGCCGCGGCCGGACGCGACAGTGACCGCGTGGGCGCGGTCGTTGGTTCCTGGCGCTATGCCCTCCGGCATCGCGCCGAGATTCGTCGACAGCGAGAGTTCATTCAACGCCTTCGCGCCCTTTCCGACGGCGGTATTCGCCTCTTGCAGGTCGCGGGGGCGTCGCGAGCGCAGACGTTTCTCCAGAACCTCTTTTACGAGGGCATCGACAAAGCGCGTGGGACACTTCCTCCGGCACTGTTGGAGGATCGACCGGTCTCCATCACCTTTTCCACTTCACGAGAACAGGTCTTTTCGGAGAACCCCGAGTTCGACGAAGTCGAGAACATCGAACCGCTGGAAGTCTCCCTGCGCAACGTCGCCACGGGCTTTCGTACGCAGTTCACCGTGGTGTGCGTGACCGCGCTCGTCTGGCTCCTTGGTGCACGCAACTTGATTGCCGCGCAACTTCCCACAATCGGAAGGTTGATGCCCATCGATTCGTGGTGGGCTAACTGGCATCACTTCTTTGCGTCGTGGTCACCGAACGGAGTAGGCACGGGCGTGCCGGCAATGCCCGGCTACGCCTTCTTGGCCGCGGCCGGCACGTTGGTGGGCGGGCGAATGGGAATCCTGCCTCGCATCGTCCTGCTGTGTGCTGTTCCCATCGGTGCCTACGGCGTGGGCCGCCTCCTACGCGACGTGATCTCCAATCGGGCGCGACTGTTCGCCGCTCTGGGGTATCTCGCCCTTCCCGTGGGCGTGAACCTCGTGCAACAGGGTCGCATTGACCTTCTGATTCCCTTCGCTGGTCTGCCGTTCCTGCTCCGTCGCATCTTTGCGCTCCTCAACGTTCCTAAGTTCCGCTCCCTCTCCTACGAGGAGCCACGAGACTTTGGTAGTCGCCTTTGGGGTCGGACGCGGGCTGGTCAGCTAGCCAAGGCCGTGATGATGACGGCCGTCATGACGGCCTTCGCCCCGGTGACCGTGATATTGGTGTTGATCGTCGTACTTGCTCTCACCTTCGCTCATCGGCTGGGGGCGATGCCCGCGCTCGAGCGTCCGTGGCGCACCGCGGGTCAGTTGCTCATGGGCGTCGTGACACTTCTGTTGCCCATGGCCTGTGACGTTGTGCTGGCCGGTCGACGTGGGATTGAGATCTTTGGACTGCCGTTAGCGCCATGGTCCAATATTGACTTCTCGCACGCCATTCGAGCGGCCGACGGCGTATTCGGCCAGGGACCGCTGAGTTGGTTACTACCTGTCGTGGCCTTTGTGCCGCTCGTGCTAGCGCGCGGTGAGCGTCGCAGTATTGCGAGTCAGTGGACCATTCTCGTAGTCATCACCGTTCTGATGGTGCTGGTCGTCGGACGCAACCTGACGGGACCGTTTGCACCTGAAGTCGACGGACTATTGATTCTGGCTGCCCTCGCGCTGAGTGTGTTGGTCGGCGTGGCAGTCGCCACGCTGGAAGAAGATCTACGTGAGCGAGAGTTTGGCTGGCCCCACGTCGTCGCGGCGATTACTGCCGCCTGTGTCGCGTTATCGCCGATTTCTATCTTGACGCACGCCACCGACGGTCGCTACGGGCTGCCCCAGACGTCGGCTGCCGACGCTCTCGCGGCCTACACGCCCTCAACGGTTGGTGGGTACCGGGTCCTATGGCTCGGTGATCCTCGCGCCATGCCGCTCAGCGGATGGTCAGTAGCTCCCGGTCTGGCGGCCGCGACATCCATGAATGGGGGCCCCGACGGCTCAGTCCTTTTCTCACCGCCGGCCTCCGGTGCGTCAGACGCTCTCCTTCGCGCAATCGATCTCGTCACTCATCGGGGAACCACTCACGTGGGACGCCTATTGGCGCCGGCTGGTGTCTCGGACATTGTGGTCTTGACCGCTTCGGTGCCGCCGCTGGCGGGTCTGCAGTCTGCGGTTCCGCTCCCTCCTCCGGCCGCTCTCCTTGACGGCCTCAGTCGCCAGGCCGATTTGGCGCTCGTCGCCAAATCCAGTGGACTCTTGATCTACGCCAACACGCGTTTTCACGGCATCGTCGCGCAACGCTCGACTCCGTTAAGCGCGTCTACGACATCGTCGGATCAAGACTCCGTCGAAGGTTGGACTCCGGCACTGCACGGAGAAGACTTTGCGGGCGACATCGCGTCCGGCCAGGTCATTGCGGGCTTCGCTCCCGCGAACGCGTTTGCACTCGAGGTGAACGGTCGCGCCGTGAAGCGGGAGACAGTGTTGGATTGGGTTGCGGGATACGAAACCTCCGGAGGCGCCGCCCGTCTTGTGTTGCACCAGTTTCCGCTGAACGGACTGCTGGCCCTCCTCACGGTGTTCTTATGGCTTTCGTACCTCTTTGGTTTCGGCGTCACCGAACGGCTTGGTGAGCTCATTGGTCGACGTCAGCGGCGGGTCGTGAGCGCAACGGCGTTGACGGCGGTCCTTGATCCGATGGACGAAGAGCTGACGGAGGATCACGAATGACCTTCAACGTGACGCGAGTTTTCGCGATAGGAACTCTGGCGGTTGCGTCTCTTCTTAGCGTGGTCGCCCGCGACAGCAATACTGCGCCCCTGACGTCACTGCTCGGGGAGTTAGATGCCGTCGAATCCTCCACGTTGCTGTGCTCGGCTCTTGACGCGGGGGCTAGCCCCGTGAACGGCGTCGTAACTTTTGCGAACTCCAGCGATGCGACTCGGCATCTCAATGCCACCATCTCCGATGGCGCGAGTGTCGTAGCGGCGGCGTGGACAATCGAAGCTCACGGTACGTTGACGGTCCGTCCGTCGGAATACTTGGCGAAGACCAACATCACCGTGCGCGCGGTGATTGATGGCGGGGGAGTTACGGGCGTGATTCGCACGACGGTCGGTCCAACATCGACAGTGCCCTGCCACGCCAGTGGCACTTCGACGTGGGTTGTCACGGGGCTCCGTTCCAAGAACGGAGCGTTGGCGCGCATCGTGGTGATGAATCCCACTTCGACACCGAGCGTGATCAACGTCGCAACCTGGTCGTCAGGTGGATTCCTCCAGCCCGCTCCGTACCAGGGACTCGTGGTTCCGCCGGTGGGGCAAATCACGTTGAATCTTTCCAACTACGTGGTGGAAGCCACGGATATTTCAGTCATTGTGAATGCTTTGCGGGGTCACATAGTGGCGACTGCCCTGCAGGTTGATGGGCGCAACGGGTCGCTGATTAGTGGTCAGGAAGAGCCGACGACGACGCAGTGGTACCCGGCCGTTCCGACCGACGACGCAGAGAACGTTGCCCTGAATGTTTTGAACCCAGGTTCGACCAGCGCGGATTTTCGTGTCACTTTCGATGTGGCAGGTTTCGCAATCGCTCCCTTACGCTTCTCGGTTCCCACAGGCTCGAGCCAAGTACTGGTCATTCCCAACTCTCGGATTCCGAGCAGCGGTCTGGCCAGCTTGCGGATCATCTCGCGAGTGCCATTAGCGACCAGCGTTCAGTTAACGAGAGCCAACCTGCAACGCACCATGTCACCGCCACCGTTCGCGAACGAGCTCTCGTGGGTCGGATCAGCGGGAGTGCCCGATGGCATGCGGCTGGTATCTGACCGAGACACGACCGTGGTTTTTCACTACTACGACAATGGCACTGAACGATCGCTCAACGTGAAGGTCGTTGCGGGCCAGGCTGTGACACCGCCAACTCCGTGGCGTCAGGCGGGGCGAGGTGTGGTGACGAGCTCAGCCCGAATGGCCCTGACGTCCGTCTTCGCCAATGCGGCCTTTGAGTGCGCCTTAGACCCCCGGCAGTGACGGAGGCGCCCACTCCGTGGCCGGTTCCGTCGGCGTCGATGACTCGTCGGGCTGGGGAATTGCGATCGCCTTCCCAGTCTTGAGACCCTCAGGGTGTACGGGAGCGCCGTGTGCTTCGTCAATCAATCGAGCGGCCGTTTCGCCGTCAATGGTCTCGTTCTCGAGCAGTGCCTTCGCTAGAGCCTCGAGTCCTCGCCGGTGCAAGGTCAAGACCTCAATGGCTCGCGCCTCTTGTTCGCGCAGGATGCGTTCGACCTCTTCGTCGATCACCTTTGCGGTGTCGTCGGAGTAGTCACGGGTATTCATCAGGTCCTCACCGAGGAAGACTTGGCTGTTCGAGCCCCACGCCATGGGTCCTACGCGCTTGGACATACCCCACTCGCGAACCATGCGACGAGCGAGTTCGGTGTTGCGCTGCAAGTCATCGGACGCGCCGGTGGAGAGATCACCGTAGATCAAAAGTTCCGCTACGCGACCACCCATTCGCATACAGAGGGAGTCTTCGATGTACTGGCGGGAGTGAACGTGTCGGTCTTCTTCCGGCAAGGTCATAGTGACTCCGAGAGCCATACCTCGAGGAATAATCGTGATTTTGTGCAGAGGGTCGGCCTTTTCTAGGACGTACGACAAGAGCGCGTGACCACCTTCGTGGAAGGCAATTCGTTCACGTTCGTCTTCTTGCATAACGACCGTGTCACGCTTTTGACCCATCAAGACACGGTCCCGCGCCGATTCAAAGTCGATCATGGAAATCGTCGCGGCACCACGGCGCACCGCGTGAAGCGCCGACTCGTTGACCAAGTTGGCGAGGTCGGCACCGGACATTCCGGGTGTGCCACGCGCGACCAACTCGAGGTTGACGTCGTTGGACAACTTCTTGTTCCGCGTGTGTACCTGGAGAATGGGGAGACGTTCTTCCAAATCGGGCAGGGGAACGACCACTTGACGGTCGAAGCGGCCAGGACGCAGCAGGGCCGGGTCGAGAACGTCAGGACGGTTGGTGGCCGCGATCATCACGATGCCCGTGGAGGTATCGAAACCGTCCATTTCACTCAACATCTGGTTCAGCGTCTGTTCGCGCTCATCGTGACCACCTCCGAGTCCCGCGCCACGCTTGCGTCCAATGGAGTCGATTTCGTCGATGAAGATGATCGCCGGGCTGTCCTTGCGCGCCGACGCAAAGAGGTCACGCACGCGACTAGCACCGACTCCGACAAACATCTCCATGAAGTCAGAGCCCGAGACCGAGAAGAAAGGAACTTTCGCCTCACCGGCGACGGCTCGAGCGATAAGCGTCTTTCCTGTGCCCGGAGGGCCAACGAGGAGCATTCCCTTCGGAATGGTGGCACCAATGGCCGTGTACTTCTCCGGGTTCTTTAAGAACGACACGACCTCGGAAATCTCTTGCTTGACGCCTTGGTAGCCCGCGACATCGGCGAAGGTCGTGGTGGGGCGGTCTTCATCGAACAGCTTGGCGCGTGACTTGGTAATCGACATCATGCCGCCCATCTGGCTGCGCCCCATCCGCATGATGATGAAGCCGAGAATTCCGAAGATGACGAGCATCTGGAGCATGGAGGAGAGGGCTTGACCAATGGCCGAGGGGTTCTTGAACTTCACCTCAACGCCGTTCTGTCGCAAAGTAGCGATGTCCTTGGCGAGAGCGGGGTCGGGACCGAGAACGGAGTACATCGTTCCGTCGGCCAGGGATCCCGTGATAACGCCCGAGTAGTTCTCGACCGTGGCGGTCGCAATGTTGCCCTTCTGGGCCGAAGCAAGGAATTGGGAGTAGGAGAACTTCTTCACTCCTGACGATCCGTAGAAACGGGGTCCCACCAAGATGCCAATGACCAGTGCAATCAGAGCAAAGGTCATGAGGCGCTTGCGCGGTTCGGGTCCTAATGGAGAGTTTTTTGGGTCCAGAATGTTCCGGGGTGCCTTGCGTTCATTGCCATTACTCATTGGCGTCATGCTAGGGCTACCTCACTACATCCCTGCATGGAGGGGTGGTTAGCCTGAGGGGGTGATGTCACTTCCATCGATGATTTCGCAGGTCCCAATGGGCCAACGGCGAATTCCGTTGTGGTTTCCCCCTGTGGTTTTTCTCGCGGGAGGAGTCCTCTCTTCGGTGGCCTATGAATCCATCGCGAGTATTTGTGGCGTGAGCACGCAAGCCGCACTCCGTCCGTGGTGGCTACAGATTTCGGCCATCGTCTTTCTCTGGTTGACGCTGCTTGTGGGTACGTGGTGGGCCCAACGCCACTACGGCCCACTCTTCGAACCAGGCTTTTTTCGAGTGCGGTTGTTTCAAGCCCCTCGGTCGGACGGGATCTATCTCTTTGTGGGTGTTGGACTCCAACTTCTGGTCGGCATTCTCTACTACCCGTTCCACTCGCACTCGGCGAGCCGACCAGTGCACGAAATTCTTGGTGATGCCACGGGGTGGCGCGTTGCCGTTGTCATGCTGTCGGTCGGGGTTGGAGCCCCGATTGTGGAGGAGATCTTCTTTCGCGGTCTGCTCCTTCGTTCGTTGCAAACGGTGAGGTCGGAACGCTTCCGTGCGGCTGTATCTGGATGGTTGCCGGTTCTGGTCAGCGGCATCTTGTTTGCGGCGGCTCACGTGCAAGGCGTGCAGTTCTTCGGACTCGCCCTCACGGGCATCGCCCTCGCCATGATTCGGGTTCGTGAGCGACGGCTGGCACCCAGTGTGATGACCCACGCCGGTTTTAATCTCATTGCGCTGGTCACCGCCTACTTCTTGTCGGCGGGGCTATGAGAGAACGACTTGCTCGCATTGACCGGGTCACTTGGCTGGAACTGGCAGCTCTCGGTCTATTGACCTACATCGTGTTGTGGGCGCTGCACCCTGACCTGTTGTTGTCGAATACGACCGCCAACGGCGGGGACATGGGCGCCCACGTAGCCATGCCGGCCTTCTTGCATCAGCATCTCGGGATTCCCTGGCGTTTCACACCGTGGTATCCGGGTTGGTTTGCGGGCATGCCGTTGTACACCTACTACTTCGTTTTGCCCGACGCTCTCGCAGCAATCGCCTCTTTTGTCATTCCGGCGACGATCGCCTTCAAGTTGGCGACCGCGCTCGGTTCACTACTCATGCCGCTCAGTGCGTACATCATGGGTCGCCTCCTGCGGCTCACGCGGCCAATCCCGATCATGCTGTCCGCTGCCATCGTCGTCTTCTTGTTCGACGGCTCGTACACCATTTACGGCGGCAATCTCTTTTCAACTCTCGCCGGCGAGTACTCCTACTCGCTCAGTCTGTCCCTGGCCTTCATCACGATTGGACTCTTCGGCCGAGGTATCCGAGAAGAACGTGGTCGCTGGCTAACCGCCATGGCGCTGTCGGCCACGCTCGCAGCTCACATCCTTCCGTGGTTCTACGTCCTCGCAACGGCGCTCGTCATGCTCGCTATTGAGTTAGTTATGCGGCCCGAGAATCCCGTTGCGATTCCTCGAGGTCACGCGCGACGCGCAACGGCTTTTGTCGTTGGGACAGGGGTGATTAGCGCGGCGCTCTCGGCGTGGTGGGCCATCCCCTTTTCCTCTACTCAGCAGCTCACCAACTCAATGGGCTACACCAACTTTGATACTTCGTCTCTTCACGTCGTTTTTACCAATCTCGGTTGGTTCAGCGAATCGGGCGGATCAGGTCCGCTGCGTCCGGTCATCGTCCTCGCCGGTCTGGCGCTGCTGTGGGCCTTTGCGTTTCGAAGTCGCGGGGGAATCCTCTTTTCTCTCATGGCCGTCGTGTCGCTGTCGGCCTACATTGCGGTTCCCCAAGGTGCTCTGTGGAACGGTCGCGTCATTCCTTACTGGTACATCTCGGTGTATCTCGCGGCGGCCTGGTTCCTCGGCAGCGTCGTGGTGTGGATTGCCGCCCGCCGGCACGATCGCCGACTCATCAGCTGGCACCACTGGCAACAGGTCTACGAGGCGGAAGGAATGGTCGAGGAGCTCCGCCCGCCGCCTATCCCTCGCCAACGCATTTGGAGTCCGATCGTTATTGCCCTGGTGGCGACCGTGATGGTCGTTGCCCCCAACGCACCGTCTCTCGCTCAACTATTTCGTGTGACGCCGGCGGTGAATCAAGTCCCGGCGTGGTCGAGTTGGAACTACTCCGGGTACGAGTCCAAGCCAGCGTGGGCGGAGTACCACACCATCATGACCACGATGCAAAGCCAAGCCGCGCTACACGGTTGTGGTCGCGCCTATTGGGAGTATGCGCCCGATCAAGACCGCTTCGGAACACCGATGGCGTTGATGCTCCTGCCGTACTGGACGAACAACTGCGTGGATTCCATGGAGGGCTTGACGTTCGAGTCATCACCCACCGTTCCGTATCACTTCATGGTTCAATCCGA
>Ga0214923_10005354_pt1 | contig 14957 bp, 16 predicted proteins | sample LL1510_MetaG_FD_177993 | JGI IMG/M metagenome (GOLD analysis project Ga0214923, IMG submission 177993) | Freshwater microbial communities from Lake Lanier, Atlanta, Georgia, United States - LL-1510 | ecosystem: Environmental > Aquatic > Freshwater > Lake | place: USA: Georgia | collected... | reverse complement strand
TGTCCGTCACTATGCCTCGCCTCATGGAAAAGCGTTGAAAGTCGCGAAACCGAGTTCGCCGGAGCATCCTGGACCTGTTCATTTACTCTGAGCTTTGGAAGGAAAAGTCCCTCTCCGATCTGAATGTATCCCTCCCTGGGCGATACCAGGGGCAGTAAGTTGCCTTCGCTCTTTTTCAGGGCGAGGAGAACTCTATTTTCCTTAGCCATCAAATAGAGCCCTGCGCCCATATTTGACATAACGGTATAGACTTTACGCTGAGGCTGATCCGGGGTTTGGGGCGTTCCCTGAGGCGGAGCGGGCGGTGAATCTAGCGAAGGGAAGGTTTTAGGCTCCGGGTAAATCGCCACTCCTGGCGCCACTCGAATAGAAGACTCCAAATCAAGAGTCTCTGAGACAATCAATGAAACACGTTCATCCAGCCATCTTTTCAGCACTTGTCCGGTGATGGGGCCCTTGGTCTTCAAGATGAGCGCAGTTGCGTGATCGGTAAAGTCATTCAAATAATTAAATTGATTGAGGCGCCCGAGGTCTAATTCAAGGGATCTTGCTTGCGATTGCGGAACAGCAAGATCCATCTCGATGGCAGCTGCATTTACGCATACAAGCATTGCTGTAACCAGTGCTGTGAGTTGAGCCGATCTGATTGATTTCATGCTTCCTCCAAACCCGAATCGGGTGTGGGGAAGATAATCTAGTTCGTTGGATTTGTAAACAGGATTAGTTTAATTAATATTTATAATAGAATTTTTCAACTAAAACTAATGTTGGGCGGGCTATTTTTTTCTGGGAAGGAAATCGCTATGAACTGCGATGAATCGCTTTACCGCAGTATTCACAATCTCTGATTCCCCAAACTTGGTGAATTCCGCCATTTTTTTGATGGTCTCGGCCACTTCCTTTTCTAAAGTAAGCGTAACCTGGACCGGGGACCCTTTAATGACATAATCTTCCTTCATAGTTGCCCGACTTTATTCATAAATCCCACGCAGGTCAACCTGCATCCTCCTGGACACACTGTCAACGAAGTAGACAGGTGTTTAGTACAAGACTTAGACAGTCGATCCATCTGAAATATAGGGGGCCCGGGCTTGGCCCCATTATTGCTTTACTCTTACTGAGAGATTTTTTTAGAGGAGAAATGTATGAAGAACAGTCTTTACCGCTCTTTAGTCGTATTAGCCCTTCTGGGAGCGCCCCAGATTGGGTTCGCATCCGATGAACCCGTAATCAGCAAGGAGTTCGGGAAGAAGAGCGCATCTATTGGCGATGTAAAAGCCCTTCAACAATCCCTCCTAGACCTGGGTAAATATTCCGGGGCCATTAATGGAAAATTCGACAAGCAAACTCAAGACGCCCTGATCGCTTATCGCAAGGAAAAGGGGCTTAAGAATACGAGCAATAACCCAAATGCCGAGAAGTTTCCGGCTTACGTTTCTGCAGCAGTCATCTATAGCCTGAAGACCGAGCATCTCGATTGGAGCAAGAAACAGGAGAAGGCCTCAGCCGTAGCTTCTTCCTCCGAATCAAACAAAGCTCCTGATGCATCTGCTACTTCAAAGGCCACTACTCCCGTGGATACGAGCGCCGAGGAGTTTCAACAAGCAGGACTTTCACTGAAATTCACGGGTGATGCCATTGAAGTATCTGGATCCATTCCCGAAGAGTGCGCAAAGAGACTGCGCCTGGGTGACAAGCGCGAATTTGGAAGTGAAGCACCCGTGGGCGATAGCACGCCCGCCAATGCCGATGACCTTGCTCTGCGCTCACAACGTTTGGGCATCCAAGTGATTTTTTCAAAGGATGACGAAGTAAAGTCTCTCTCCGAATGCGTTGATAAATTCAAAAAGTCTTCGAAGAAATCAATCTCCCTCAAACGCTCAGTCTACCATCGAAACAAGCTGATGATTGCCGGGATTCTCAAGGATGGTGAATTCACGTCTCTTGATCCAAAAGTGGTTTCTCCGACTTTTCTCAAGGTGGAATCCCTCCTGGGCAATTGCCCTGAATGCGATCAAAGCTATCAAGTGACCCGTGACCGCATTGATGCTGTAAGTGGCCTTGACCAGAAGTTTCTGGTGAGCACTCAAAAGGAGTTGATCAAGAAAGCCTTAGCTCATCTCGAAGACAAAATGAAGAATGCGACTCAGCTTTCTCATCTCACCAGTATTCGATCCGAACTCTCTGACCTGGCTAAGCAAATCGACCTGCTTGAGATCGATCCCAGCGAAAAAGAAGCTATGCTCTCGGCCATTGGCGCAGATTTCGATGCTCTTCTCGCTGTAAATCAACGCCTTGCCGTAGAAAGTCGTAAGAATTGCAGTCAAAAGTCAGTAGGTCGCAGCTTCTATCGTTCAAGTCCCTGCGTTGGCGAGGGTGCTCATGCTGACTTCATTGCCTCCACTCATAAAGAGATCTCTCGCCTCCCTGGCCTCGACGACGCCAGCAAGGAGAGTGAAGCTCAAATGGCTCATGATTTCGCTCCTGGCGGCCTCTCGCGGGTGAGCTTTATCGCAAATATCAACCCTGCCCATGACGAAGTAGTGGATGCGTTAAACAGCGGCCACGATGAGCTTCGCTACTTGTCCATGAATGTTCAGCGCGAGTGTGCTTGGCTCACCCCTGCGACCTTCGCTCAGTGCAGTCAGGCCCAAAACGAGTATCGCCAGACCGCGCAAACCTATCAGGACCTTGCTCAACGGTACTCAAGCCTGCAGTCCATGAGCATGAATCAGATGAACCCTGGCCAACAGAACATGATGTATGCGCCAAATGGATTCATGCCTCAGAATGGATTCATGCCTCAGAATGGATTCATGCCTCAGAATGGATTCATGCCTCAGAATGGATTCATGCCTCAGAATGGATTCATGCCTCAGAATGGTGGATTTCAGCCTGTGATGTTTCCACAGGAGGGTGCTCCCAACAGCATGGGCCAGCGAAATGACTTCTCTGCTCAGAGCGGACCCTTTGGACAGCAGAACTTCTTCGCCCCCGCCTCCGGTTCCTTGCCACAAAGTGGATTTCAGGGCAATGCCCAGAATCTTCCGGTAGCGATTCCACTCAGTTCGAATTTTTCGGGCTGGTCACAGCCAAGAATGTTCTGAAAAATCTCTCGGAAAATCTCTCTAAAGCAGAGTGGGAAACCACCCTGCTTTTTTTGTTTGACGGAAAACTGACGAACCGATATCCCTTGAAACATAGACATCAGTTGTTGCTTACATCTAGTTTTGAAAGGGGATTTTAATGGCAACTCAGGTAAAAGGCACCGTGAAGTGGTTTAATGACGCAAAAGGGTTCGGTTTCGTACAAACTGAATCTGTGGACGGAGATATTTTCGTTCATTACAGCGCCATTCAGGGCGATGGATTCAAAACCCTCTCTGAAGGTCAGGCTGTTCAATTTGAATTGGTTACCGGTCCAAAAGGCCCTCAGGCGTACAACGTCACCAAATTTGAAAATTGATTTTTATTTTGAATCATTCGAAGCCTCGTGAGAAATCACGGGGCTTTTTTTATTCCAAGATCCGACGAATTGCGACTTGGTCAAACAGTTCCATACCCAGACGACCGTGATTTCCACTTTTCTTCCGAGCAGTCGAGCTCAACCAAGGATCAAAGGAATAGAGGCTTCCATTCACCCGAATCGATCCCACCTCCAATCCCTCAAGGAATCGCTTCTCATCCGGCCCTAATTCCCCTTTGAAACCGGCACAGAGCCCGAAGGAAAGTTCATTCACCTTTTCAGAAAGATCCTGAAGGTCTTCATAATTTACCAAAGTCAACGAAGGTCCCATGACCTCTGTGTGGAAGCACGAGAGTTTCCTAATCCCTTCGGCACTGAGGGATTGAAACTCGGCAAGTGTCGGGGTAACGAGGAGCGCCCCCGCCGCGTCCCCTACCCTGTTCCCTCTCACCAGAATTTGTGCCCCCTCCTTTTCCAAAAGGGCCACATGTTTAAGATAACGCTCTAACCGTGAAGCATCCAGCAAGGGGCCTAAAAGGACCCGGTCTCCCTGAGACCGAGCGGGCTTCAGTTTGCCGATCCTGTTTACCAAGCGCTCCTTAGTCTCCGCATAAATTTCCTTCCTCACAAAAATCAAAGGTGCGCTTCTGCAGTTTTGCCCTGAACCCAAATAAGCATCCAAGATCGCCTCTTCAAGCTGAGTCTCTGACAAGGAGTGATGAGCAATCATTGGATTTTTAGCCCCAAGATACAGCAAGACTTCTTTTCCTGGTTGCGAACTCGTATCTTGTCGAAGCCTCATTCCGACCTCATACGATCCTTGAAATATAACTCCTCGCACCTTTTCGTGACACGCAAGCCTTCTGCCCGTCTCGCGATCACCCACCAAAACCTGAAGTTCATCCTGAATGTTGAGTGCTCGAATCAGAGAACTCACCCATTCCATGCAATAGGCACTCGCCCTCTCAGAGGGCTTGAAAATCACCGGATTTCCCCTGACGAAATTGGCCAAAACGAACTGAATTCCGTAAAACATGGGCCACACCGAAGAACCAATGACCGCACTCACTCCCCTGGAATCCAGAGCGCTTAATCGATGGATCTGTGCTTTGAGGGCCTCGAGATAGTTTAGAGTAGCTCGGAATTCAGACTCGAAATCCAGCGGAGTGCGTCCCCCTTCAACCGCTGACCAATGCCCTAAAGACTCAGAGGCATTTACAATGGCCAGCTTCAAATGTTGAATGGACTCGGGAGTCAGTGGTATCCTTGCCGAGAGTCCAGTCTGAGCCTTTTGAGCGACTGCAACCGCTTCGTCAATTTCAGAAAGACTAAACTCTAAGCGAAGCACGGGATCTCCGGAATTCCATGGCGAACGAATCTCGAGGAACTGTTTTCTTTTTGCGTCAGCTACGGAATCCCCGTAGGTTTTTCCCGCACGGGAAGCGCCCACTCGGCCTCTGATTAAATGCATGATTATCCCTGACTCAGGCGAATCATTAAGTCCCGATAAATTGAGATCGCGCCTTCAAGATCACTCCACCTGATCGCCTCGTTGGGTCCTTTAGGGAGGTGCTCCACTTGACCGCAACCCATCACCGTCACCGGGAACTTGGCCCGGTCGTAAACTCCAGCATCACTCAGGTAGTTCGTGCACGGTGAACCTTCAATAGACTCAGACGCTAAGCCTGGAACAAGGTAGTCACGACTTACCGAAAAGTGAAAGGACGAATACTTGCCAGAGACCCGCTTGACAGTCGCTCTCCATCGTTCTTCGATTTCCGTGACCCTGAGATGCGGCAAAAATCTTAATTCGAACGCAATCCTCATCTTCCCGCTCGGCATTGCCTGAGTCCTCACCAGAGCCCCAACGCTTTCAGGAAACGCAAAGGACTCGTTCGGTCGCTGATTGAGCTCGTGGATGAGAAGCTTCCATTCATGATCGAGCTCTAGGATTACCTCAACCAATTCCGAAGGGATAAAGCGAGTCGAGGCCTCGGTGATTCCCGAGAAGTCGACCCGAAAGAATCGAGCCTGATCTTCTCCGCCGATTTTATTTCGGAGGAACTGTTTGAAATCTTCGAATTGAAAAGAGGTAAGAGCAATTCTGGCCGAAGCAAGATCTGGATTTGTCCCAGATGCGTTCTTAACCTCGATAGAGGACCACTGAAAATCGAATCCACTCTCGGTTGCACCCAACAAAAGATCCATCAAGAGCTCAAAACCATTAATCCCATTTGCAGGGGTTGAAAAATCAACTCCCAAACCGTACGCCGTAATATTTAAGCTTCGATTATATCCGCGAGAGTCGCGATCACGAATCGAGGAATCCAGATCGACCGAAAAGGACACTTGTCCTGCGGCTTGATTTTCTGATTTCATTGCGGTCGGCGCAAATGAAATTACGGATCTAGGATTCACAGCAAGCGACTCGATCAAAAAACGACTGCCCATCATGCCCGCATGAGAGCCGCAAGTTCCGACCAGATAAATTGGATTCTTTGATCTTTTGTCGACCAAGTCCAATGCCGCAAACACTCTGCATAAGAAATCAAGTTTGCCCTGGACGGCACCGGCGCCCACAATTCCATGTTCGTTGGCAATCGGTGCCTGCGGATTTCCCTGGGTGGCGGTCCATAGATGTGGAAGATTTCCTGTAGTCACATCGAGTGGGCTTACAAAGAGGTGGCCTCTGCGCGTGCTTCGATCCACGAGGGGGTCAGACACAAAACCCAGTAAATTGGACTGTCGTTTTGAAAGAACCTCAGAGGAATGACTGACCGGTTGCAGTTGGGTTTTGATGCCACAATCGTGCATCAGAGACTGAAGATACCGAGCCACCTCTTCATTCCCAGAATCTGCGTGTGACGGGATACTCAAAATCCGAATGGCGTGCTCTTTAAATTTATCAAAACCCAGCATGTTGTTTTTTGATATCAAACACTTATTTTTGTTGCAATCAAAGAGGCCAGATCGCTACATTTAGTCGAATGGCAGACCCTACCGAGCTAGAAAAAGCCGGAAAATACAAAGAAGCCATCGAGGCACTCCGATCGGCGCCCACCTACGATGCTACTTATTTCTACAACCTCGGCGTTCTTCATGGAAAGGCTGGATCCAACGGCCTTGCAGTTGCCTACCTTGAAAAAGCCAATCAGCTGAAGCCACACGATCCTGAAATCCAGAGAAATCTCAAGATCGCCAAGAGCGCCCTTCAGGAACACTTGACGAATCTTGGAGCCGAGATTGGGATGGATTCCGCATCAACCCCAATAGAACGATTTTCTGATCGGATACAAGCTGATGAGATTTTTGGAATCATTGGCTTGATTACCTTGATTGTGTCATTGCTTTGGATTCGGGCCTATCTAAAGACCCGAAATATTACCAAAACATTTTTGAAGCCCTCGGGATGGTTCGGCGTTTTTGGTTTGGTGATGATTTTTGCGGTATATGGCATCTACAGATCAGGGAATGCCAACTCACCGGCCGTAGTCCTCAATAAGGACTATTTGCGCAGTGGGCCCGGACTCACCTTTCCGGAGATTGGAACCATTGAGGCTGGCGTGAAGGTTCGAATGATCGGGTCTCCCTCAAGTATAAATGAAAATGAAACGTGGCAAAAAGTGCGCTATAAGGGCACAGAGAGCGCATGGCTACCGGTAACCAGCCTGCTCCCCCTATAGGAGGTTTCAATGCCAAGGCGCACACCGAAATTATTTTTGCTTCCGATCTTCCTCCTGGTATTTGGGCAAGTATTTATTGGTTGCGCAGGGAAGTCGATCGATGAGAATAATCCCAAGGAGCTTTATGAAGACGCCGACGAGGACGTCAAGGGAGATCGCTTTCTTCTTGCCCTCGATAAATTGCGGGTGATTAAAAGCAAATTTTCATATTCAAGCTATGGCGCATTAGCTCAATTGAGGATCGGCGACGTTTATTTCTTACAAGAATCTTTTCCTGAGGCAGCCTCGGCTTACGAGACTTTTGTTGAGCTTTATCCTAAGCATGAGCGTGCTTCTTATGCCTTGTTTCGGGCGGGGGAATCCTACTTCAGGGACATACCCTCAACGATTGCTCGCGATCTTAAATCAGCAGAAAGCACGATTACGGTGTTAACGCAGTATTTGAGACGGTTTCCATCGGGCGAGTTTGCGGGTGCCGCCACAGATCTCAAGAAAAAGGCCTACAACAAATTGGCCGAAAAGGAGCTTCAAATCGCTGAGTTTTATCTGAGAAGGAAGAAGCCGGGCTCAGCCCGACAACGCTTAGAAAAGATTCTGAACCAGTATGGCGAATCTGACATCGCAGTCCGAGCTCGTGAGCTCATGAATTCTTTGCCGGCGGAGTGATGCGATGATTGCCACCAAAGAAATTCAACGCAATATCCAGTTAAAGAAATTCACTACCGCGGAGGACCAACTCAAAAAGGGGCTCGCCGTAGAGCCCGATAATGCGGACTACTATTACCTCCGGGGCCTACTGCGGTCCTACCAAGGAAAGCTGGTTGAATCGATCGAGGATCTAAAGAGGGCGCTCTTCATCGAACCCAAGCATACCGATGCCGCGGTTTGCTTGAGTGTGATTTTGAACGATATTGGACGTTACGACGAAGCAAAAAAGATTTTCGAACAAGCCAACCAAAGCGTTTTCCTAAAGCAGATCGGGGATGACCTTCAAATTGACCGCCGCTTTGCGGTTAAGCATTTTGAGATGGGAGACCTCTACTTCAGATATCGCCGATTCGATGAGGCAATTGAGGAGTATAACAAGGCGATTTTACTCGATCCTCAAACCATCGACATGAGGGTGAAGCGCGCTAAGGCGCTGGCAAAAAAAGGCTTCATTACTCGGGCGATTCAGGATCTCCAGCAGTTGAAGCTCGAGAGACCTACCGACTTGGCAGTGCGAGTCCAACTGGGACTGCTTCACTATAGTCAAGGTAACGTATTGGACGCTGAATTAGAGTGGGAATCGGTACTCGAACTTGATCCTGTTCATCGAGAAGCGATGGCCTATCTTGATTTGATTAAATCAATTCGACCTTCGTCGTAAGAGGAAGCTCTCCGACAGTGAGAATCGTCTTCTCTCCGGACTTATCAGAAGGCTTAATGGAACTGCGGTAGCTCATAATCCTTGCGCGAAGCTCTTTAAACATGGGGTGCTTAATCGGCTGATCATTCTCCTGAAGGACCACCTGTTTTGCAATTTTCTCGCGCACATTGATGACTAAAGGTGCTTTCAAATTTGCGGTCATTTCTTGAAGCGCACTCGGAATCGTAAGAATCGTGTAAACACTCGCTTCGCTGATGTTGGATAACTTCAACTCTCTCAATTCAGCAGCCGAGAGTCGAACCACATAGTTCGATTTGAAAGTGATGGGTTCTAGAACAGGAAATGCAAGTCGAGGGTTACTGAGAGATTGAAGCCAAAGGATCAGAGTATCGTCCCCTGGATCCACCAAACAAAAGTCTTGGTCCTCAGGGAATCCCAATATCCCACTCGGGATCGAAATGATTTCGTCAGTCGATATCTCTATCTGGCCAAAACGTCCTGTTTGTACGACCACAACTACCTCCAGGGACAATGAATCACCCCTGAAAACAGGATAATCTCAATTTTTATACTGGAGCAAGGAACTTTATTGCCGAAGTCGAAAAATCGACAGTTTCATGACGGGCGGTTGACGCTATGCAGCCTTAATCTTCAAACGCTTTGGACATGTCTTCCAAGTTTGTCGGGGCACTGCCTGCAACTTTGTTCTGATCTTGGATTTGAGAATAGACCTCTTCCCGATGGATTTTGGTTTCCTTCGGGGCTTGAATGCCTAAACGAACTTGTTTCCCTTTAATTTGAACGACGGTGATCTTGATATGATCATCAATCGCAATACTTTCACCCAGTTTGCGGGTCAGCACTAACATGAACAACCTCCATGTACTGAACAACGAAGTAATCCGTTACCCAAGGGGTTTGTTAGCGTATTCATGCGGGTTCCACAAGGAAATTATCTGAGAAAGTCGAGCAATGTAGGCTGAATCAGGTGCTTAGAGCTCGCCAGACTGCTTTTGAAGACTGTTTCCTCTTTGGCAAGGTCACTCACCACTTGGGTCATATCCGCGTCTTCAATGGAAGAGGTTAACTGGGCATTGGTTACGTTATGGCGATCCAGGGCGGTCATGTTTCCCTCAATGCTTTGGATTCGAGCCCCGATTTTGGATCGGGTTGAAATCACCTTTCCTAAAAGGTCATCGAAGGCATCCAATGTGCCTCGGACGGCATCAATGTCCCCGGTGAGAAGGCCGGTTCTCAAGGCCTTGAGCTGCTGAAAAAGATTGGTGTTCTGGGGCCCACTCACACTCGACTCCGATGAGATCCGTCGGTCGAGCTCACCTTCTTGGCGGGGCGCCTGAAGCCGTTTTCCATCTGCCGACGCCTCTGGATGCGTGTTGAACACCTCGTGGCCGGGTACGTTAGCTCCAATGAATACCTCTCGGCCCACCTCGATCATCACCTGTCCGTCATCACCCCGATAGTTTCCTTCAGCATCTACTGGGGCCTGGGTGGTCTTGAAACCGCCGAAAATGTATCGATCCCCGATCCGTCGATTGCCCGTAGCAACCGCGCGCTGGAACAGTTGAGCGACCTCTTCGCTCACCCCCAGCCGAGATTCGGGAGTCGAGCTCGCATTGCTCGATTGATTGATCGCAATCTCCTTTGCTCTCATCACAATCTCGCTCAGGTCTTCAAGGGCGTGATCCGTATTGTCGAGATATGCCTGCGCTAGTTTCGCATTTACCTGGAATTGCTCGTTATTCACCTTGTCCGTCCTCACTTCCAATACCTTTGCAGCACCCACCGGATCATCTGATGGCCGATTGAGCTTTTTGAGGGTAGCCGCCTCCATTTGCAAATCCTCCATGCGCCCCCTGGATCTGCTGATGCTGTCGCGAACCACTCCAAAATTGGTGTTATCGGTTACCCTCATTTAAGCTCAGCCCCTCAGTTTCAACACCGTATCCATCATTTCATCGGCAACCCTAATGACTCTCGCAGAGGCATCAAATGCATGCTGGTATTGCATCAAGTTTGTGGTCTCTTCATCAATGGATACGCCCGACACCTGATCTCGGACGCGGTTCAATTGAGTAATGATGCTCTGCTGTTGCCCCAACGCTTCTTTGTTCCGTGCGCTTGCGACGCCTACCTCTGAGACGATTGAATTATAGAAGTCATCAACAGTGGTGTGACCCGAATTCATCAGGTGATGATTCTGAAGATTCGCAATCGCAAGGGCATTACGATTGTCGCTCGGGGCCCCTGCCTGCAGTGCAACTGCGATATTGTTTACATTCTGTTCGATCGCTTTGGATAGGCCCAGTCGCTCGGCCGCCCCCGCTACCTGCTGGGCACCCTCAAAAAACTTGATCCCGGTCTTACCGTCCAAGGTGAAGCCTTTCTCATGAAGGTCATTCACTGCACTCGCAATCGAGTAAGCCAACTCGTCGAGCCTGCCTAGAACCTGATTCACAGCCCTGTCCCGAGCTTCGATTTGGGCGCCAATACGCCCCCCTTTAAATTGATCAGTAATATAAGTGTCGCTCTTGGCGCTTCTTGCAATTTGCAATGAATTGTCTATGGCTCCAGTGGCTTGGTCCGCTCCATGGCGCGCAAGTGAGTAGTCCGAAACCACAACCCCGGTCACCAAGGGACCAACCCCTTTAATATCTACATTCAAATTGCCTTGATTATCCTTGTGGGCGGTGATGTCCACTAGGGAATTCATCTTCTTGACTACCAAGTCTCGCCGGTCCCGAAGATCATTCGCGGCGTCGGTACCCTGAACCTCGGCTTGAACAATTTTACGATTCAATTCGGCACATTCGCTCGCAAGAGTGTTAAGTTCTCTCACACTTCCTTCGATACGATTGTCGATGTGGCCGCGAATACCCTCAACCTCCGTACGCAGGCGTTTAAAATCACGGACCATGGCCTGTGAAGATTCCCTCACCGACTGACGAATCGCCTCTGAGGTTGGCTCATTTGAGAGCTTTCGGAAGTCGTTATGAAATCGTGCAATCAGCCGATTCAGGCCATCGCCATTCATCTCATTGAAAACATCTTCAACTTGATTCAGAAAAACCTGTTTCTCTTCGTGGAATGCGGTGTCTCGCGCGCCCTCTCTAAGCTGCTTCTCAAGATATTCGTCATTGATCCGCTCCACTCTTGCGATTCGAGAGCCTTCGCCGACAAAGTGGCCTCCATTTTGCCCTGCGGCCTGTTTGGCCACTGCCGCTTCAGACTGCACCCGCTGCCGGGAGAAACCCTCGCTACTCGCGTTTGCGATGTTGTGCCCCGATGTCGCAATGCCCGCTTTCGCGGTGCTCATTCCGGACTTTCCGGTCTGCAGGACATTCAGGAGCGCCATGGATTAGACCTCTTTCGAAACCAATCGGGGTGCGTGAGTTCCACCCTGAGACTGGTTTTTTTGTCCCAATTGGTTGTAGGTTTTGCCTTGCGGTACTGTCTCTCCGAAGATATTTCCCTTCATATTGTTGATGTGCTTAAGCGATTGGTTGATCAGGCCACCATTAATTTGGTTTTGCCTCTTCACTCGATCGACAAGGACCATGAGGGCACTCAAGTCGGATTGCAAGCGATTCGCCAATTCCGGATCTTTACTTTGAAAATGAATGATCCACTCCTTGAGGGTCGGTTGTGCGGAATCATCGATATTCTCTGAGTCCCTCAGCTCCAAGGCGATGCTTTGTCGCTCAAGTTCTGCTCTATGGATCCAGTGAAGCAAGGCTTCCTTGTTCGCAACCGCCTCATAAGTGGCTTTGGTATCCGCCTGCGTAATTGCTTCGTGTTCGTATTTCACAATTTCATAGAGCTGACGATGGAGCCCAATCAACTCTTGCAACGACTCGTGCAATCGTTCCGACGGATTCTTATTGTGTCCCTGTTTTTCTTCCATTTTCACCCTCGCCCGCATCCTGCTCGGAGGCTGTTTTCAAAAATTTCAGGCACCGGCCAATCGCAGATGATCGTCGACCAGACGATCTGCAATTGCTTCAGCACTCACATCATATTTTTTGTTTTGGATTTTTTCACGAAGTTCAGCAATTCGCGTCTCGCGCACATCCGGTGACTCAGCCGCAACCTGCTTCGCTCGGGCCATATCTCTCGCTTTAGACGAGATGTCCGCATTCACAGAATCCGACTTTGTGGATACCGCTGAGGCGTCCGAACGGCTTTCATAAGCGTTCGTCTTCGATTTATCTGTTTTTTTGCTGGATTGGGTTTCGGAACCCTGAATCGGAGAGCTATTCGCTGGATTGATCCTCATGTGTACCTCCTGTACGCACGGAACCCGCGTCCGGGTCCCTCTTTTCATTGTACTTGTGATCGGGCAGAGAGCGCAACCAATAATCAAGAATCTGGCCGGAAAGGCCTATTGCGTTTTGGCGCGCAGAAGTCTCTGCGTATTCTTGATCCAACATGCTTTCATAAATTCCCGTTGCTGAATTGCTCAATGAAAACTCGGACTTCTCTACTGTGCCCCGCATGGCCTTCATCATTTCCGAGGTAAACATCGCTTCGAGGCCCTCAGCGGCCTTGCGGAGCTCGGGGGTGATTCTCGGGTCGTCAGATTCATGACGAGAGGGGGAAATCGAAGGAAGAGCCGGAGGGGTCTTCATACAAAAGAACCCCCCCGGTCTTTATTGTGTGAGCTTGAGTTCGAACGTGGAACATCATGTTCCGGCGTCGGGATCATGAATTGAAAAGATTTGAGTAGACCCACCATCCTAGCAGATCGTTGCTTCATTTCTGTTTCCTGGATCATGCTCCTCGATTTCATCCTTCCATGGACTTTCGCCCGTTCGCCTCCTCTTGCTCTCACAAAACTTTCAAATGAACTCCAGATCCGCTTGCAGTGCCCCGGTTGCCTTGATGGTTTGGAAGATTGCCGTCATGTCCTTAGGTGCCACTCCAAGGGTATTCAGAAGCTTTACCAGATCAGCGACTGTCGCATTCCCATTCACGAGTCCGCGATCTGCGTCCTGCCGCGGTCCTGGTTTGACTTCCATCACCCGTTCAGGCTTGGGTTGTCCTTTCACCTGAATGGAAAGGTCTCCATGGGAAATGGCTACCGGGGCAATGCTCACACGATCTCCCATTACGACGGTGCCTGTCCGCTCATTCAACACCACTTTTGCCTTCGAATCGGTAACGATCCGAATGTTTTCAATGCGCGCCATCAGGTCTACGGTGTTTCCATCATAATTGAAGGGCACCACTATATCGACGGTTGCACTATCCCGAGCTGAAGCGAATTTGCCCCCAAGTTCGGAGTTCACCAGAGCAACAGCCCTCGCTGCTGTCGTGAAATCGGGATTATTCAGCGAAAGCCTGAAACTCTTCTTTCCTGCGAAGTTTGTATCGACATCTTTCTCAACCGATGCCCCGGATACGATTCTTCCGACGGTCGGAAACGGCGCCTTACCGTCAGTAAGAGAGCCAAGGGTCACCTGACCTTGCGCCACTGCATACACCTGCTGGTCTCCTGCTCTCAGAGGCGTCACAAGGAGTGTGCCCCCCTCGAGAGAGGCAGCATCGCCAATTGAAGAAACAGTCACATCAATCAAAGTACCGGACCTCGCAAAAGCAGGGAGCTTGGCTGTAACAATGACTGCTGCAGCATTTTTTGATTTAACCGCCGCATTTTTCTCGACATCGAGGCCAAGCTTTCCAAAAAGTCGACCTAAAGATTTTGCCGTAACATCGGTACTGGAATCGCCGGTGCCTTTGAGACCTACAACAATTCCATAACCGATCAGGATGTTCTCTCGAACTCCCTTTACGGCCGCTATGTCCTTAAGTCGCGCCCCAACGGTGGTAGTGGCTCCTGCGTCATGAATCGACGGCGCGAGACATGCGATCAGAGTTAATAATGTTTTAGCGGCCGACGCGTATCTTGTACTCATAAAGTTTTCCTGAATTGATCAAATCCTTTTCATCAAAGTCCGCAACCGGCGCAACCGCGACCAATGAAATGAATTTTGAAGCCCCCCGATAGAGGACCCGCTTTGTGGCTTTGATTCTGAAGTTACCATTTTGGAAGCGATCAATGATTTCTGCCCGGAGCTCCTCTGCGGGAGCAAGGCCAATGACCTTGGTGAGATCGACCTGGGACCAGCGAACCGCCTTTTCCATCCGAGACTTCACCTCTTCAGCTTCGGTCGACTGGAGATCCTCAGAGGCAACATTGCGGTATGCCTTCAAGTCCTGATCATTCTTTGCGCCATCGGTGTTTTTCATGTAGAGGGCCATCTCTACTTCTTGCTCAGCTGGCGAGAGACTCTTTTTGACCTCCTCTGCAACCTGCCTTACGAAACCCTCATCCAACTTTACCGAAACTATATCCCCGATTGCGTGCACCTTACCCTTGGTGAAAAAGTAATTGCCATCGGGGATATAGTTTCGGTAAAGTT
>Ga0214923_10005353_pt1 | contig 14957 bp, 13 predicted proteins | sample LL1510_MetaG_FD_177993 | JGI IMG/M metagenome (GOLD analysis project Ga0214923, IMG submission 177993) | Freshwater microbial communities from Lake Lanier, Atlanta, Georgia, United States - LL-1510 | ecosystem: Environmental > Aquatic > Freshwater > Lake | place: USA: Georgia | collected... | reverse complement strand
TCCAACGAAAAGTTGCGGTATACACCTTAGGGTGTAAGTTGAATTTTTCTGAATCCTCTACCTTAGCGCGTAGCTTTGAAGAAGCCGGCTACGCCCGTGTGGATTTTGAGGATGCGCCGGATGTCGTGGTCATCAACACCTGTACGGTTACCGAAAATGCCGATAAAAAATGCAAGCAGTTGGTGCGGAAAGCGAAGGAAATTAATCCAAATGCCTACGTCGCGATTGTGGGATGCTACGCCCAATTAAAACCTGAGGAAATTGCCAAAATACCGGGTGTGAACATGGTTTTGGGCGCCAACGCGAAATTCCGTTTGTTGGAAGAAGTTGAAGCCAATTTCGGCCGAGAAGCGCAGGTCATTAAAAACGAATCCATCAAGCATGTGCTATCCTTTAATCCGTCCTTCAGCGCTGGAGATCGCACCCGAAGCTTCTTGAAAATCCAAGACGGCTGCGATTACTTTTGTACGTTTTGCACCATTCCCTTGGCGCGTGGAAAAAGCCGAAATGCCAGCATCGCCGACACTCTTGCTGAAGCCAAAAAATTGGCTGACAGCCCGGTGCGCGAAGTGGTGTTGACGGGGGTGAACATCGGTGACTTCGGGCAAGGAGGTGAAGAAAACTTTTTTCAACTCATTCAAGCCTTAGATGCCCTTGAGGGGATTGATCGATTTCGGATTTCTTCCATTGAACCCAACTTGCTGTCGAATGAAATCATTGCATTTTGTCTCACGGAAAGCCAGCGATTCATGCCGCACTTTCATATTCCCCTGCAATCCGGCAGCGACCGTATTCTAAAACTGATGCGCCGAAAATACGATCGCGCGCTTTTTCAGCACCGTGTGGAACAGATCAAAAGCTTGAATCCGAATTGTTGCATTGGGGTGGATGTCATTGTGGGTTTTCCCGGTGAAAGCGATGAGGACTTTCAGGAAACGGTGGATTTCTTGCAAGCGCTGGATATTTCGTACCTGCATGTATTCACGTACTCGGAACGTGCCAACACGACCGCAGTAAAACTGGGATCGCCGGTACCGATGGCGGTTCGCAAAGCGCGGAGCAAGCAACTCCATGCGTTGAGCGACCGAAAAAAGCAACAATTTTACCACGCGCAATTGGGTAAATTATACACCGTACTGTTTGAACAGGAAGAGGACGAGGGAAAGATGTACGGATTTACTGAAAACTACCTGAAGGTGGAAAGTGCATTCCATCCTGCCTTGGTGAATCACTTGGTGCCGGTGCGAATTGACCGTTTAACCTTGGACCAAACCGTAAAAGTAACGATTGAAAATCCCTCCTTCCATGCATAGCGTTTATATCACACGACGAGAAACCTTCAATGCAGCGCACAAACTGTGGCAACCTGCTTGGAGCGATGAAAAAAACGAAGAAGTCTTCGGGGCGTGCGCCAACAAAAATTGGCACGGGCATAATTTCACCTTGTACGTTACCGTCTGCGGTGTTCCCAATCCAGAAACGGGATTCGTGATGAACCTTAAAGACCTAAGTGGCCTCATACGGCGAGAAGTTACGGACAAATTGGACCACAAGAACATGAATTTAGACGTGCCCTTTTTGGAAGGCATCATGGCCTCGACCGAAAACGTTGCGGTGGTTATTTGGGAAATTTTAGCACCCTTGGTAGAAAGCTATGGGGCCACCTTGGCGAAAGTGAAATTGGTAGAAACAGAAAATAATTTTGTAGAATATTATGGCGGTAAGCCACCTTTTTAGTCTTTTATGGAAATGAAACAAGAACAACTCGAGTCTTTTTATGCAGGGATATTGACTGCCTTGGGGGAAGATGTGCAGCGTGAAGGATTGGTGAAAACGCCCGAACGGGTAGCGAAAGCCATGCAATTCCTGACGCAGGGGTATGAAATGGATGCGGACCAGTTGGTGGAACAAGCCATTTTCAACGAGGCCTATTCCGAAATGGTGATCGTCAAGGATATCGAAGTGTATTCGCTGTGCGAACACCATATGCTGCCTTTTTTTGGAAAAGCGCATGTGGCCTACATTCCCGAGGGAAAAATTGTAGGGCTTAGCAAAATCCCGCGGGTGGTGGACGTATATGCGCGCCGCCTTCAGGTGCAGGAGCGGCTGACGATTGAAATTCGGGATTGCTTGCAGCGTACCCTTCATCCGAAAGGCGTGGCTGTGGTCTTGGAATGTTCGCACATGTGCATGCAAATGCGTGGGGTACAAAAACAGAATTCCAGCACCACGACCAGTGCGTTTACAGGAATTTTTCTTACCAATGAAGCTACAAGAAAAGAATTTATTAATTTAGCCGTTCGATAGATTCATGCAAAATTCCTCTAACCCTTCACATCAAGCTATCCTTGCGAGTAATTTTATTCGCTCTGTATACAGCTACATGTTCCTTGCCTTAGCGATCTCGGGGGTACTTGCTTATGCCATAGGAAGTAACCCTGTCACTTTTGAGCGCTTATTCCAAACAGAAACGGGTTTTTCGACGCTTTTCTGGGTAATATTGTTTTTGCCTGTCGTATTATCGTTAATTATACAATGGGGGTTCCAACGCCTATCCCAAGAAATACTATTATTGCTTTTTGTAGCTTATTCAGCAGCAATGGGCTGTACTCTTAGCTCTATTTTCCTTGTTAATGATCTTGGCTCTATCGCTTTTACTTTTTTCGTGGCTTCGGGAGCTTTTGCAGGAATGGCCGTTTTGGGATATACCACCAAAACAGACCTTACCAAGTTTGGAAGCTTGTTGTACATGGTGCTTATTGGAATGATATTAGCGGGTCTCGTCAACATGTTCCTAGGAAATGGAATGTTGGATTTCGTCATAACTGTTGTGGGTGTATTCGTGTTTACCGGGTTGATCGCCTACCAAATGCAACAGTTGAAAAATGTGGCGTTTTCCTCAGGCTTCGACGAAAGCACCAAAAATAAATTGGCCATAATCGGAGGGCTTCAATTGTACATTTTGTTCATTAATTTATTTTTAACCTTACTTCGTCTTTTGGGAGGACGAGACTAATTCAATTACCATGGCTGAAAAATTCTTTGACAAATCTACTGGGCCTCTAGCAACGATTTACATGATTGCTCTCTTGACAATCATAGCGTTGATTTTGGTTTTCGGTTAATAGCACGCTAAATTTCAACCCATGCTGGTTGACGCGCTTTTTTCTTCGTATATCAAATACCGTATAAAGCGTATTGAGCTATTTAGGGATTACCCGATCGAATGCCAGCAAAAAGTATTATTGGAACTGGTTCGATCTGCGAAAAGCACCCTATACGGCGAACTGCACCGTTTCGACCAAATTGACGACAGTTCCACCTATCAACGCATCATTCCTTTAAACGACTATACGAGTTTACAACCCTACATTAACCGTGCACTTTCGGGAGAACGGAACGTCCTTTGGCCGGGATCCACGCGATGGTTTGCTAAAAGTTCAGGAACTACCGGGACACGCATTAAAACCCTTCCAGTTACCCAAGAAAGCTTGGAAAACAACCATTATTCAGGAGGAAAGGACCTTTTAGCCTGTTATCATAACAACTATCCAAACCGTAAACTGTATTCGAAAAAGCACTTGATTTTGGGAGGAAGCAATAGTTTGGAAACCAGCGACCAACAGGCCATCATCGCAGATCTATCGGCCATCATCATCGACAACTTACCTTTTTGGACAGAATTCCGCCGTGTACCCGAGAAACAAATTGTGCTCCACGCCGATTGGGAGGAAAAGCTGCACCGCATGGCCGAAGCAAGTATCCAAGAGGATGTTGCCATTATCGCAGGTGTCCCAAGCTGGATGACCTTATTTCTGAAAACGGTTATAGAAAAATCTGGAAAGCAACATATTGGCGAAGTGTGGCCGCATTTAGAATTGTATATCCATGGTGGGATGAGTTTACATCCGTATAAAGCTAAACTCCAACAACTTATCGCTCATGTAGGCATGAACTACGTGGAATCGTACAATGCCTCTGAAGGGTATTTTGGACTTCAAGACCAACGAGAAAGCGAGGGATTACTCCTCTTGACCGATGCTTCTGTTTATTATGAGTTCATTCCCATGTCGGAGTATTCAGGAATCGAATCCGAAAACGTTCTTACCCTCGAAGAGGTGCGTGTCGGTGTGGAATACGCATTGGTCATTAGCACAAATGCCGGTTTATGGCGTTACATTATCGGCGATACGGTTACCTTTGTTTCGGTAGATCCCTTCCGATTCAACGTTACAGGCAGAACCGCTCATTACATCAATGCCTTTGGAGAAAAAGCGGTGGTTTTGCATGTTGAAAAAGCACTAAGTGCTTGGGCAAAAGAATTTGATTTGTACGTAGAAAACTATACAGTTGGTCCCTATTTTGAGTTTAACCAAGGAATCGGAGGTCATGAATGGTTGATTGAATTTAGCCATCCCACACAACTAACTGAAGCCCATCATGAACGCTTAGATGTGCTCATGTGCGAAGTGAATTCCGACTATGCGACGAAACGGTTACATAATTTGAACATTCTTCCGCTCAGAATCACCTCGGCAAGATCGGGTACTTTTATTGAATGGATGAAAAAAAACGGTAAATTCGGTGGTCAGCACAAAATACCTCGTCTGCAAAATAACCGTCAACTGATCGATGCGCTTTTGGATATTTCAAATAATTAGCCTTTTTGGGTTGCTCCTTAACAGCCATGACCTGGTTGCTCAAGGTTCCAAAAGTCCGGCTATTTCGTTACAATTCAAAGAAACCTTGAGTATTCCCGAGAATACCGAACGTACTTTTGTGGATCATAACAACAACCTCTATTTTGTAGCCAAAGATCAAATTATCCGCTATTCTTTAGCAACAGGAATACGGAACATACAAAGTCAAAAAATATGGCAAAACATACATCAGGTATTGGCGATCAACACGATGAAAACCGTGGTATTTTCCCAAGTTCAGCAAACGCTTTGTTTTACGGATAATACCCTGAGCAGTCAGGGGACTTGCATGGATTTCCAAGAACACAACCTCAATAATGTAACGGTAGTCGCTTCTAGTAAACGTCCGGACATGTTATGGATTTACGACGAACTGAACAGTCAATTATTACTCTTTAATTTTGTAAAGCGAGAAATCATACAAAACGTGGTTAATCTTCGCGGAATTTTAAACATTGAAGGCGACGTGCGGTTGAAGGAAAATAATTTTGGGTTATGGGTTTTTACATCCACCGGGCAAGTGATTTGTATGGACGACTATCTTAATGCCATAAGTCAACAACAATTAGCCTATTGGAGTCTTTTACCTTACAAGAACGGTGGGATTATCTTGCGGGACAAAGCGTTGTATTACGAAACATTGCTGGATGGGGAAATTTTGATTCAGCCACTTCCCTTGGCTACGCCGAGTACGATACTGCATATTTCAGGGAATCAACTCTTGATAGAACATGAAAAATCGTTAGAGGTGTATAACATTGTAGATAATTAGCCAAGGTGATGCATATTTTATTTATATCTTAGTTGCCTAATTCTTGAATTAATGCACATTGCCATCGCTGGAAATATCGGAGCTGGAAAAACCACTTTAACTAATATGCTTTCAAGGCATTACGGTTGGGATACCCATTTTGAAGATGTGGAACAAAATCCTTATTTAAATGATTTTTATGAAGACATGCAGCGTTGGTCCTTCAACTTACAGGTCTATTTCTTAAATTCTCGTTTTTCTCAAATTCAAGAAATCCATTCCCAAAATAAAACGGTGATTCAAGACAGAACCATTTACGAAGATGCCTATATTTTTGCGCCAAATCTTCATTCTATGGGGTTAATGACCACACGAGATTTTGAAAATTACTTTTCCTTATTCAATCTCATGGATTCCTTTGTGAAGGCACCCGACTTATTGATTTATCTTCGTGCGAGTATCCCTACCTTGGTAAATCATATTCAGAAAAGAGGTCGTGATTACGAGGAGAGTATTCGTATAGACTACCTAAAGCGATTGAATGAACGCTACGAAGCTTGGGTATCTACTTACGACAAAGGAAAGTTGTTGATTGTGGACATCGACAACAACCATTTCAATGAGAATCAAGAGGATTTAGGTAAAATAATTCAGTCCATCGATACTGAAATTCATGGGTTATTCTAATGGCAAGAATCGTCATCACCGGTGCTGCAGGGTTCATTGGTTCGTGTTTAGTGCATCATTTTGCTGCCGATCAATCCATCGAGATCATCGAAGTAGACGATTTTAGCCTCGAGGAAAAAAGCAACAATTTCATTCCTTTTCCTTATTATCAGCGTTTTGAACGATCCACATTTTTGAGCTGGTTCGAGCAGCATTTCGAGGGGATCGATTTCGTAATACACATGGGTGCTCGCACAAATACAGCTGAACAAAATCTTGCCCTTTTGGAGCAACTCAATGTGGCGTATTCGCAACACCTTTGGAAAATTTGCTCCCAACGTTCTATTCCCCTAATTTATGCCTCTTCGGCAGCGACCTATGGAAGTGGGGAGCAAGGATATTCCGACGACCACCGGAGTATTTCCGCGCTGCGTCCTTTGAATCCTTACGGCCAATCGAAACATGATTTCGATGTTTGGGCGCTTACACAAACGCATTGCCCTCCTTTTTGGGCCGGGCTAAAATTTTTCAACGTATATGGTCCTAACGAATATCACAAAGGAAGAATGGCCTCTGTAGTATTTCATGCTTTTCATCAAATTCGTGCGAACGGATCGATGAAACTGTTTCGATCGCACCGCCCAGACATTGCTGATGGCTATCAATCGCGTGATTTTATTTATGTTAAGGATATTATTAACGTCATTACTTTTTTAACGACTAAAAAAATACACTCTGGAATCTATAATTTAGGTTCGGGCGTAGCGAATCCCTTTTACGCTCTTGCAACGGCGACTTTTGATGCATTAGGGCTTCCTCACACCATTGAATTCATCGATACCCCTGAGGACATTCGAGCCAGTTATCAATATTTTACATGTGCCGAAATGATAAAACTTCGAGCTCAAGGATACGAAGCTCCGTTTTTCAGTTTACAGGAGGGGATTCGAGATTATGTGCAACAATATTTAATGACAGAAAGTTATTATTAGCGTAATTGAAAACACTTTCGGCCTCGTCCCAGCCGAAAACTCACCATGGCTCCTGCGTAAACATACCAATCTTTGGTAGTTGGATTTCCACGATAACCGTGACGATCGCCGTCTAAACTGCGGTTGGATAAAAGCGCAGCATTTTCACCGTTAGATGTTGCTAATACCGTTGGATCAACATAGCTCGCAGACTTAACATCATCCAAATAATCGGTAAACGTTTTTCGAATCGCTAAATCTATATTAACTGAAACATTTTTTCTGATCTGCAACTTAGCTCCAACACCCAAAGGAACGCAAAGTTGAAAATTGCTGTAAGTACTTTTTTTACTCAAACTTGTCCCTTGGCCTTCGGTTCCCAGGGGTCTTAACTCAACCGTTTCTCCGTTCAATTGGGTCGTAGGATTCATATAAAACAAGCCAAGTTGTGCCAAAAGATAACAAGTTCCTTGCACTTCTTTCTTACCATTATTTCTACCAAAATAAAAATTAGCGTAATAAAACTCTATGCCTCCAGCGAGTTCCTTGATTTTTGACTGGAAATTCAAATTCCGATTAACCAAAATTGGATTTTTAGCCTCTTGATCATAGGCTTCCACAGAACCCTGCGTATAATTGAATCGAAGTGCCATTCGGTTGTACACATTATATCGATACATTACACTAAAAGCCCATTGACTACGATAAAAAGGACGATAAGGATTGAGGTCGCCGATGTAATACATCTGCCCTATTGAGAGTCCCAATTCCGATTGTGATAAATAGGTAGCCTGTTGTGAATAAAACGAGCCAAGCGCCCCGAACGAACAGAACAACATGATCCATCTAGACCATGATCCACGAAACCAACATGCCATCATCGGAAACACTAACGAAAGAATGTTGATTTTGTTGCGCAATTGCATTGACCGATTGTCGATGTTCTGTAAGTTTTTGAACCGGGGTAAAGTTAGGTAATTTCCAGATTTTTATGGACCGATCGCGACTTGCGCTAAGGAGCTGATTGTTGAAAACTTTAAGGTCATATATCGCCCCTCGATGGGCTGGAAAAGCGTAATTCAAGGTGCCTAAATCGCTATCCCAAACACGGATGTATCCCTCTTTGCCCCCGGTAATCAATCCGATTTCCTCTACCAAAACCATGGAATGGACTCCCATGGGGTGTGCATTCCAGGAGGCCATTTTCTCAAAATTAATTAAATCCAAGCATCCAACGTTCCCATCTTTGGAAGCGTAAAAAACTTGAGCCCGCTTTTCGCAATAGAGCAATTTGCGTATTTTATCCTGGGCAAGGTATTCAAAAAATAACAACTCAAAGCTGTTGGCGTCCATTACTGCGAAGCGGCCATTGCCCAAACCCAGATAGATATGGTTTAAGGAAGTGCATACAGAAATGGCAAAGATACCTCCTCCGCCGAAATCAAAAGTATAAACTCCTTGTTTTGTTCGGGTATCAATTGCATGAAACTCACCGTTCAATAATCCTAAAAGTAGCAAACCTGAATCCATTGTGTGCATTGCAATGCAAGCCGAGGAAGTGCGAACCGTAAAATGCTCGAGGGACCACGTTTCGGTATTGAGCTGTTTAATGGTTAAATCAGCAGAACCGGTAAAAATGAAAGGGTTTTGAACCGATAGGGCATAAATCGGATTTGCATGAAGACGCATCTTGGTTTCGAGTCTATAACTCACTTTGCTTCAGCAATATCCAAGGAATCGTCCTCATTCACATGACGAAGTCGTTCGGCGTAATCCTCGGGTAAAAATTCAAAGAAGGTATCGCCACGTAGTCCTAACCTAAGACATTCAAGGGGAATAATATCGTTATGAGCAATATTACCAAGATTTACATTTGCACCAAACAACTTGATAAACCAAACTTGCTGATTTTTTTGAGGAGCCTCCCAAAGAATTTTTGAAGGATCAATACGCGCAATAATATGATTAATCAACAACGTATGGGCAGTTCCGTTTGGGCGAAACACCCCAACATTGCCTGATTCACGTCCTTCCGCGATGACTTTCCAAGAGCCTGCATTGAGTTCGGCGCGCATCCAGCTTACCCATTTGAAAGGTGAAACAAGGATTCCCGAATCCTTGGATCCGACCTCAGATAATACCGTAAAATTTTTAGCCATTTTTTTAATAATCCTGCATTTTTCTTTGTGCGGAATAATAATAGACCCATCCGAAACCTCTACTAAATCTAATTTTAAACGATCTAAAAGACGCATATAATCGTCTAAGCAATTTCTTGCATAAAAAACTTCAAACAAGGTTCCACCAAGGTAGGGTCTTAAACCCGCATCTCGGTACAATCGTATTTTGTCATCCAAATTTCTGGTTACCATGGACGTACCAAAACCAAACTTTACCAAGTCGGTTAGATGCGCAGAGGCTTCGATAAAATCTTCTGTTTCACGCAGTCCTAAGCCTTTATCCATCATCATAGTGACGCCATTTTCGCGTGGCTTTTGATCTCTTTCCGGGATATAGGGTATTTCAGCGTTAATCATTCAGCAAAGATATAAAATCGCGATGTTTACGCAACTTAGGATTCCATTCAAAGAGCTTTTCTGCAAGCGATTTATCATGGTGGATTAACCCTGAGAAAAAAAAGAGTGCCTCCTCGTTGCGGCCTAATTGCACCAAAACATGCACAAGTAGGAGCGCATAATATTCGTTAACCTCTAACGCCTCTTGATTATCCTCTAAATAACACAAAGCCCCTGAAGGAGTTTTATCGAGAAGAAAATGAATATAATCGAATAATGCTTCTGGGTCGGAGGGATCAAGGTCCAAAGACTCCACATAGTAACTTTCAGCTGATAAGCGGTCTTCAAGCTTGTAGTAAGCATTAGCCAAAACCAAAGAAACGGAACCATTTCCTTCGGCATAATCACGTGCTTTGTGCAAATGCGTTAATGCCTCTCGCGTTTTTCCTTGTAAATCTAAAACAATTCCTAACCCCAACCAAGCCTCGTATAAATCGGATTGAAGTTCGATGCTCAATCGGTAATAATTCACAGCTATTTCGTATTCCTGCAATTGTTCATAAGCCTCCCCTAAATAGCACAACGCCATGGGGTCATCACCTTCAAGATCAAGTACTTTCTCAAACGATTCAATGGCTTTAAGATGTTTGCCCATGGAAAGATAAGCATTACCCATATTGAAATGCGCGGGTGAAAAGTCTTGAATAATTAAGATACAATAGTCGTAGGCCCAAATAGCTTTGGAATAATCTTCCAATTTGGAATAGGAATTTCCTAAATTATACCATGCCATGGACGCATAGGGATTTTCATCAATATAATCGAGGTAGGTTTTAACTGCCTTTTGGTACTCACCTATACGATCGTAGGTAAAACCCAACTCATATAATAAGGATTCACAATTCGGCAGTGCTAAAAGACCTTTTTCAAGTGTTAAAACGCAATTATCTAAATCGTCCAGTTGCGAATAGGTATGGGCAAGATCGTGGTATAAATCTTCCAATTCATCCGGTTCAGCCAAGGGCAAGGCTTGTTTAAAATACTTTAAAGCCAATTTAGGCTGATTCATTTGACTGTATACAGAGCCATAACTAACAAACAGCTCAAACGTGGAAACCGATTCGTTTGAAAGTTTCGCCAACAATTCAAGGGAATCTTTATAGTTCTTTTCTCCACACAAAGCCTGAGCGATTCGCAATCTAAAAATCGGATTATAACCAAAGTTTGCATCCGCTATTTGGGCTGCACGCTTGGCCTTTTTAAAATCGCTTAACGCAAAGTAATGATCAATAATTGCTTCCATTCGATCGCTGTCAATAAACCCGAGTTCATGACCCACCAGATGTGCCTCAAACTGTTCTATATCACCGTTTAACTGATTTTCATTAAAAGAATCTTCTTCTTCTTCAAACATCGTTTAGCCTTTTAACGAAAGTAAGTTTTTCGGATAATTTTGACCAACCCGGGTGCTCTTTATTATCAACAAAATGGTGTTGGTTGTTAAAAAAAATTTAAAGCAATGCCTCAATGATGCGATCCATGGAATACCCATCGGCTTCTGCTTTATAGTTTTTGACCAATCTGTGGCGAAGAATCGGAACGGCAACCGCCTTAATATCTTCAATATCTGGAGAAAATTTCCCCTTCAAAGCCGCATGGCATTTTGCACCTAAAATCAAGTATTGTGATGCTCTTGGACCCGCACCCCAGGTAATGTATTTTTTCGATAATTCTGCAGCTCTGCTTGAAATAAACCGTGTTTTGGAAGCTAAATTCACGGCATATTCCAGGACATTATCTGCCACAGGAATACGACGTATTAACGCTTGATATTCCATGATTTCTTCACCACTCAGCACATTATTGACCGAAACTTTAACCCCTGAAGTAGTAGTTTTAACAATGGCAATCTCTTCCTCATAGGAGGGGTAATCGACCCAAATATTGAACATAAAACGATCCAATTGCGCCTCAGGTAAAGGATATGTTCCTTCCTGTTCAATGGGGTTTTGGGTAGCAAGTACGAAAAAAGGATGGTTTAATTCATAGGTTTTTCCAGCGGTAGTCACTTTACGCTCTTGCATGGCTTCCAGCAAAGCGGATTGCGTTTTTGGAGGCGTACGGTTTATCTCATCCGCCAATATAATGTTGGTAAAAAGGGGACCAGGAATGAACTTGAAATTTCTATTTTCATCCAAAATTTCGGATCCGATGATATCCGATGGCATTAAATCCGGAGTAAACTGAATTCGGTTAAACGCCACTCCTAGAGAGGACGCAATGGTATTTACGAGGAGTGTTTTCGCCAAGCCAGGAACCCCTACCAAAAGGCAATGACCTCCGGAAAACATGGCAATAAGTACTTGATTAATAACATCCTCCTGACCGACAATAACCTTTCGTATTTCCGTTTTTAAAAGCTCATACTGTGAGCCCAACGCGATTAATTTTTCTGAATCATTCATGCGCATTATTTTTTAACCATTGGTATTTGAAGTCACATCCTGAAAATTCATTGGATATTCGAATATAGGCATTCCCTTTTTTACTCTCAATCCATTGCGCTAAGATTCGAGCTTTTTTATCGTTCTCAGCGGCTTGTTTTATGAACGCAAAATCTTGATTTAAATTGGCTTTATGAGCAGGAATACGTTGCATCAACCGTACAATTCGGATTCCTTGTTTGCGGGTCATAAAGTCGGTGTAAAGGTTAGGCTGGGTTATATCTCCCACTTCCATGGCATCGGTTAATAAGTAAATTTGTTGATCAATGTCGTTCAAATCCTCCATATCCCAAACTTGCGAGGCATTTTTTGGATTGGCAATAATTCCTTTATTTTGACGCGTTCCTATGTCATTCGAGTAACGAGCTACAGCCTGGTCCCACGTAATCTCATTCATTTTGATCAATCGATAGCATGAATCTAAGCGTTTCGACACCCTATTCATCGTCTGCGTGCTAAATTCAGGGCGAATTAAAATATGCAAGCATACGAAATCATCTCCCGACCGGGAAAGGAGTTTAATGATATGGTATCCGAATTCCGTTTCGATTGGCTCAGAAATTTCCGTTGGTTTCAATTTAAATACCGTTGCCTCAAATTGCGGAACCATCATACCTTTGGTTGCTGCAATTTTTCCACCTAATTGAGCGCTGCCTGGATCCATGGAATGAATGCGCGCAATACTCTCGAAACTTTTACCTTGAACCACAATCAAATCCCTCAATTCTTTTATTTTATTCAGGGCTAATTTTTTATCTTCTTTAGTGATGTCAGGGTAAATAACGATTTGTTGAAACCCCAGCTGCATGTTGATGTAAGGAACACTATCTGAAGGTAATTTATTGAAGAATTCTATAACCTCTTTGGGGGTAACCGTTAATCCTGCAGTGATGGTCTGACGCATTTCATCCGCTATCATGTTGGATCGTATCACCTCTCGAAATTTGGCTTTAATTTCCGAATAGGTCATTCGATAGAATTCTTCCAATTTCTGACGTCCTCCCATTTGATTTTGTATGGAACGCAACCGATTTTCCATGTCGGCATCCACTTGTTCGTCGCTGATGCGTACACTGTCTAATTTTGCTTGATTGACTAAAATTTGTTGCACCATAAGTTGCTCCAAAACACGGCAATTGAAGGAACTATCAATATTTACTTTTGCATCGGCGGCCTGCATACGTTGCTCTTGAATATCCGATAATAAGATGATATTGTCTCCAATTTGAGCGATCACTTTATCCAACGTAATAGGCTGACAAAGTGCAAACAACGAAGAAAAAACTAATAGGAAGGTTATCCGGCCTTTCATGAACTTCCCAGATTGTATAGTACTTTTTTATTAATCTTCACTTTATACTTCTTTTTAAGTCCATCAAGCCATTGTTTTTCCAAATAATTTTGATAATCGGATGTGGCATTTCCTTTAGCTTCATTCAATTCCTTAAGCATAACCGCAATTTCTGCATTTACTTTTACCACATAAAATTTACCCTCAAATTCGTAGGGTTGACTCACCCCAGAACTCAAGTTGCGATCTTTCAAGAAGGAGGTGACCTGTGGATCGAATTTATTCATTTTCACTTTAAGGTTTAATTCCGAATCTTTATTGATTTTTTCAATTACATGCTTGGAGGTGATGGTATCCTTGTTGAGCATCGCCCTTACTTCTTGTGCGATATTTGCATTCAGGCATTCATACACCGTTGCATCAATGCGTTTTGGCCATTTATAGTTTTCGCGGTTCGCATTGAAAAACGCTCGAAGTCCAGCAGTGTCTTTTACAGCACGATTCCACACTTTATCTTGCATCACCTCGTACAATAAAATACCGTCATGGTATTCATTCACCAAAGCTTTGTATTCAGGATACTTTGCAGGCAATAAATTTTCTTCGTACGCTAATATGGCAGATTTCTCCCATGCCTTAAACTGAGCGGCGACGAACGATTTGTAATCCTCTTTGCGCAATCCTCGATAATTCTTCTCCAGGTATTGTGCGAATGCTTGTTGTCCAAAGGCCACGCCATTAAGTGTAAACAACGGTTTATTCGATTTTAGGTTTTTCGCAGTCCATTTACCCACAAAATAGGTAGAATCCAAGTTGGTTTCAAACCATTGAAGATTTTCCGATGGACCAAGCACATATTTGTATTTGGTTTTCAATTTTGTAACGAAAGAGTCCTGGGTTTTCTTGGAACGTTCGTCTTTGTTTACCTTGGTTTGCAGTTCTTTTTTCATATTCTCGTAGGAAGCCACATCCCGACGTTCCATGCGTTTAATGATATGGTATCCAAAATTGGTTTTTACTGGCTCACTGATATCACCATCTGCCGCCAAGGCGAAAGCTGCTTCTTCAAACTCTGGTACCATACGTTGGGTCGTTCCTGAACCAAATACCGGAAGTTCCCCACCTTTTTTACTCGTACCTGGATCGTCCGAATTTTGCGCCACCATTTCAGTCCAAGAGGCACCATTTTTCAGTTTTTGATATATTTCATCAATCTTCTTTTTAGCATTATCCCGGGCAGTTTGGTCAGCATCTTTAGGGACACTGATCATCAAATGAGCGGTTTTAATCGAACCTCGGGAAGGACGTGTAGCGGTAGTTTTGAGAATATGGTACCCAAACTTAGTTCTAAAAGGCTGGGATACTTTTCCGATGGCTGTATTATAGGCCATATCTTCGAAAGGATAGACCATTTGAAAAGCTGTAAAAAACCCTAAATCACCGCCATTGGTAGCAGCGGAAGGATCATCAGAACCGTTTTTCATGCGCGCTACTTGTGCGAAATCCTCCCCATTTTCAACCCGCTTTTTCAATTCCAGGATTCGATTATATGCCAAAA
>Ga0214923_10005352_pt1 | contig 14958 bp, 4 predicted proteins | sample LL1510_MetaG_FD_177993 | JGI IMG/M metagenome (GOLD analysis project Ga0214923, IMG submission 177993) | Freshwater microbial communities from Lake Lanier, Atlanta, Georgia, United States - LL-1510 | ecosystem: Environmental > Aquatic > Freshwater > Lake | place: USA: Georgia | collected 2015-10-15 | reverse complement strand
CGGATGAGATGAATGAGTTTGAGCTTCGACAAGCTATAGCAAACGCTAAAACTGAAGAAGAACGTGAAAAATACCGTCAGCTTTTCTTGCGTACTTTAGGTCAGGTTTACGCAGGTGGTGGTATGACTGGATTAAGTGCCTTAGCAGCGGGTGGTGCTACGGGTCCAGCAAATATGCCTAGAACAATTAACGGTACCGGGGATGGCATGAGTGACAGTGTGCCTGCTACCATTGAAGGTATACAGGAAGCTAGGCTTGCAGATGGTGAATTTGTGATACCCGCTGATGTAGTTGCAGATCTTGGTAACGGATCTAGCAATGCCGGATCTAAGAAACTTTACGCCATGATGGATAGGGTACGTCAGTCTCGGCATGGGACTACAAGACAGCCACCTGAAGTCAATATGAACCGCTTAATGCCTGTTTAAGGAATAGTCATGACAACGACTACACAAGTTTTACAGGGCGATATTCCTGATGTACTAAAACCGTTTTATCAAGGATCAGAGAATAAACCTGGGCTTATAGAACGTGGAGTATCTGCTATTTATCCGGGCGGTTTGTCAGGCCAAGCGGCTTATCAAGCACAGTATGCGCCGGTTATTCAAGCGGGGTTGATGGGTTCGGGGAGTATTGCAGGACTTTCTCCGTTCCAAACTGCATTAGGGCAACAGCTTGGGTCTATGACCACACCGGGGCAGTACCAGCTTGGTACACAAGCAGGACAAGCTGCTGCCTCTGGATTGCAAGGACTGCAAGGGTTTCAAGCTGCTGGAGTATCTGCTCCTCAGCTAACTACATTTCAAATGGACCCCGCACGACAGTTTTCGTCTGAAGAGGCGAAAGCATATATGTCGCCTTATATGCAGTCTGTGGTCGATCAACAGCAGCAAAACGCAATCACTGCGGCACAGAAAGCTCAGCTTGGACAAAACTTAGCGGCAGCAAGACAGGGTACTTACGGAGGTGCGCGTCAAGCTATTTTGCAAGGGGAGCGTGAGTCTGGTCTTAGAACGCAGCTTGCAGGTATTCAAGCACAAGGACTTCAGTCAGCGTTTGAGCAAGCGCAGCAGCAGTTTGAACGTGATCGTGCCGCACAAATGGGTGTTGGCGCACAAAATCTTGGGGCTGCGTTAGGCGTACAGCAATTAGGTGCTGGACAAAATCTTGCAGCGCAGCAAGCCAATCAACAAGCTGGGTTACAAGCGGCACAGACAAGACTAGGTGCTGCTCAAGGGTTAGGTGGGTTGGCGGGTATGTTTGGTCAGCTTGGCACACAACAACTTGCTGGACAGCTTGACCTCCTCAAAACGCAGGGTGCCTTTGGTGATCTGCAACGTAATATCCAACAGCAGCAGATGGATGCTCAGCGGCAATACCTCACTGACCAAGCTCAATACGGGCAAACGCAGGTCGGTCAGCTCTCTAACTTGTTACGTGGTATACCGATGCAAGCGTCAACACAAACGACTACTACACCGCCCCCAAGCTTTGCTAGTCAGTTAACAGGTTTGGGCTTGACAGGAATTGGCTTGTACAACATGCTTGGTGGGGGTAAAGGATGAGCCTTCAAACACTAGATAGAGTTCTTAGCAAAACTTCAGATCGCTCAATTGGCGATCTTGTTGCTACTTATGGGTCCAACATCCAAAAGTTAAAAATGGATACGGCTGCGGGTAAAGTTGACCCTACCAAAGCTTTGATGGCTATGATGACCATCCAGCGTATCGTTGCCGCAAACACCCAGCCACCATCAGGCACAACCGTTGCTCAAGATGCAGGGCTAGCACCTCCACCGCAACAAATGGGCATGTCTGCTATTGCACCCCAAGGAGCACCTGTTGCACCGCAACAACCTCCAGTGCGTATGGCATACGGTGGACAAGTTGCTGTCAGTAATAACCAAGTGCCATCACCTGCTATGGAGCGTGGCCTCTCAGGACTACCCGTGCCGGATAACATGTTTGACTATGCCGAGGGTGGCATGATTGCGTTTGGTGACGGCGGGGGTGTTAGGCGGTTTCAGGGGTTGTCTGGTAGCTACGTAGGTAAACCCCGTCAGCAACTGATGATGTTGTTGCAAGCGTTACCTGAAGGTGATCCGAGAAGATTACAAATTCAAGAAGAATTACGTAACTTAGATGCTATGGAAGCCGCAAGGACTAGGGGCGGCATAGGTGCCGTACCTATGGCAGAACCTGCCGCTGCTCAACCCACTGCGCCGACTGCAATGCGTGGAGAAGGTATTAATTTAAACAGCCTTATACAACGCGCCATAACTCCACAGGCTATAGGTTCCCCTGATGTAAATGCTCTAATGGCTAAAGCTGAAGCAGCTTACCCTATGCCAACAATTGAAGCTCCTAGTCGAGAAAAAATTGCTGGTGAACAACTAGAAGCAGCTAAGAAGTTTGGATACGATCCTACGCTTACAAAGACACAACTCGAAGAAAATGCACAAGAGCGCGAAGATCTAAAAGGTAAGCGCAAAGAAGCCGCTGATATGGCGATCCTTAAGGCAGGCTTGAACATATTGGGTGGCACTTCCCCATTTGCATTTGTGAATATTGGCAAGGGTGGCAGCGAAGCGGCAAAAGAGTTTGCTTCGGATATACGCGACCTGCAAAAAATGCAAATGCAGCTTAAGAAAGATGAACAAATCCTTAAACGCGCTGCTAATCAAGACGCTCTGCAACAGTCTGAGAAATCTGAAGCTGCTTATCGTGAAGCTTTGCGTAACAAAGAAGCGGCAGAACAGAAGGTATATGACCGCCGCGCGTCTCTAACTAACGCATTCTTACAAGGCGAATACGGTAATCTGCGTGAAATGGCTCAACAAGCTGGTAGCGGTCTACGTCAAGCTATTTCTAGTTTGAGTGGTATAGAAACAGCAAACATAAATGCTGCTTCTGCTATGGCGGGATACGGCTTGGGCGGGGGCCGTCTGAGCGATATGAAAACTTTAGCTGGTGCTAAATCCCTTCGAGATAGCCTACAAGCGCAGTTAGACAGTACGCCAGTTGATGATCCTAATAGAGCTGCGTTGGAGCAAAAGCTTGCAGAAGCTGATAGGAATTACAATAACGTATTAGAAGCTGTTAGAGAAACACGAGGTAGTGATATCAAAGAACGAACTGCCGCTGCTTCTAGCCAACGTGCTAGAACTTCCAGGGATGAAGCTGTATCAACTGAAGAGTTTAGGTTGAAGTATCAAAGTGATGAATTTAAACAGATTAGACAAAAGTATGGAATTAAAGCTGCCGAAGCATGGGCTAGGGAACAAGCAGAGAAAAAATACCCCCTTGTTAGTGAAACTAAACCTTCTGAAGCCCCAAAAGCTTCTCCATCTACTACACCCCCCAAACCTACAAATGTACCTGCTGGACATTCGTTAGGTAGTTATGATTCAACTAAAGGTTGGGAAGTTTACAAAGACGGTAAATTAGTAGGCTACATGCAGGCGCAAAAATGAACTATAGATTCGTACCTATAGAGGAAGACAAAGAAAAGGAAAGATACAAGTTTGTACCGCTTGAATCTTTTGCTCAGCCTGAACCTATTACTGGCATGGAGTCGGCGTTTGCCACTGCGCCGATAGAAAGTAAGCCTAAACCAACTAAAGTAAAGCCTATTGAAGAAGTAACCGGTGCTGAATCCGCTTTTGTTCCAACGCCTCCTGAGATTGCAGAGCGTAAAACTGGCATTGGGTCAGAGTTTGTTAAAGGGGTCCGTGGAGCTGCTGAATATGCTTTACCTTCTTTGTATCAAGCAGCTAAAACTGTACCCGATGTTGGTATGGCTGCTACTAACATGCGGTTGCTTGATATATACGACAAAATAGATCGTGGGGAAATTAATTCTGAAGATCTGCGTGGGCTTGGCACCGTAGAAACTACGGCTAGGTCTTATTTAAACACTTCACCAGAAAACAGAGCTAAGCTTAGAGCTAGAGCTTCGCAGCAACTAGAACAGAGAAAAGATGATATTTACTCTGCGTCTATGTTGATAAAACAATATCAACAAGAGATGCAACAAAAGTACGGCCCTGACAGCGCCGAATTTGTTGAATCAGTAACGAATCCAGATCCACAAAAGCTAGCTAATTGGGCTGCTTATACAGCAGGCTCTGGAGCTGTTCAGCTTGTGCCACTTATGCTAGCGGCAGTTACAACTGGTCCTGTTGGGGTAGGTGCAGTTGGAACTTCAATGGGTGTGGGGGAAGCGTTTCAAAATAGACTGCAAAGTCTTTATGGTTCTCTTGAAGGACTTACACCTACAGAACAAGCGGATAAAATAACAAATTATTTAAAAGATACGGGAGACGTATCTTTAGCGGTTGGTATATTTTCTGGCGCTTTAGACTCACTGCTTGGCCCGGCTGCTGCAGCGGCAAAATTTGCCGCTAAGAAAGTAGTAGACCGTACTTCTAGGGAAGCGCTAGTTGCCGAAGCTATAAAAAGTGCCCCACGGCAGATGGCCGAAGAGGGTTTTACTGGTGGCGCACAAGAAGCTGCACAGATAGCAGGTAAAGTTAGGCTTGGAGAAAGGGATGAGTTTTTAACAAAAGAAACACTCATCGACATTATTAACGCGGCAGCTTCTGAAGCTGTTGGCTCACTAGCTGGTCCTGCTGTTGGTGTAGGTGTCGCTGCTACTAAACGACTTCCTAAAGAGGGAGAACCCGATGTCACCATTCCACCTAATAGAAGACCTTCCCCTACCATTGGTGGAGAGAGCCTTCCAATTCCTGGCAGACGAGAACGAACTCTCGCCCCCGAAGGAGTTGCAGGGGTTGAACCCCCTGCAGTGGGAGAGCCTCCACCTACTTCTGTGGTCACTCAGCGAGGAACGCAAGCGCCATTTGGTCCACTAGAAATAGACCGTGCATCTCTGTACCCAATTATTGATGAGCTTCAGCAATACGACCCAGAACTTGCTAAGTACGCTAGGGAAGTAGTAGATGACCGTTCTCAGCGTATTACGCAAGATGATGTTGATATATTGACAGCGCAGCTAAATGACGCAAAAGCAATAGATAAAGCTAGGGGGATTGGCGTAGCTAACGCTCAGGGTGCTTTTGCTTATGCAAATGAACCTGAGTACGGCGGAGATATTAATAACGCTATCGCTGGCTACCGTGAAAATATAATTAGCACGTTAGACGATGAGGGCTTTAGAGATAGCCCTAAAAGAGCCTTTTTACAGGAAGAAGCAGATCGTGCGTTTGACGCCGAAGTTGCTAGATTGAAAGGAACCACTAGTGCCCCTACGCCCCCCAAAACCATCCAAACAGAAGAAGAGAGACCAACAGCGCCTACTAAAAGAGCAAAAGTGGCGACAGCCGCAAAGCCCGATCCCAATGCCCCCTTCAATGAATTTGAGCAGCAAGAGTACGACTTAGCCCAACGGCTACTGCAAACCCCTGGTGGTAAGAGTTTTGGGGAAGGTGTTCTTTCTCGTTTGCAAGGCCCGATGCGGTTTACGAAGCCTAGCACGCAGCAATCGGTTGACTTTATAGCTGAGAAACTCAAGCAGTACGAAACGCCTAGTCAAGCCAAATCTCCTTCGGTTACAAACACTTTGAGGGATACGTTACGGAATAACACCCAAAGAGAACGGCTAATACTGCAACAGTACGAAACAGAAATGCAGCGTGAGGATGCACCTGCTAATCAAATACTGTCGCAAACTAATGGTGTATTAGCTCGCATTAACGATGCTATACGTCAAGCCGGATTCATGCCGTACGATGGGGCATCTATCCGCACAAGTGCTCCGTCTAATATACAAGCGTTGTATAAGCTAGCAAGTATGCTGAGTGCTGGTGGATACTCCATACTTAGCCAACGTCTTGCCCAAGATAAGAAGTATCAGGCGTTTTCTGCTGACAAACTTAAAATATTATTTGATAGACAGAATAAAGATCTGGCCGCAGCTAACGAAGCTTTAGACAAATTAGCTGCGCCTAAAGAAGCTGCAGAGCGTACTTCTGAACAAATTCTTAATGAGCAAAAAGAGGTTCTTGCCGAGCGGAATAAATTACGTACGAGCAGAAATCGCCCACCTTCTGGTAAAGGCCCAGCTCGTGTTAAATGGGATGAACTTACCAGTAAGTTTGATGAATTAACCCAAGAGCTTGCGGAAGTATCAAAAAAAGAAAAAGCCGCTAAACCCGCTGCAACCCGCACGCTCGAACAAGTAACAAAAGAAAAGCAAGACTTAACCGCCCAGCGGGATGCACTTCTTACGTCTAAAGGTAAGGTGCCTGCTGTACGTTCACCAGCACGTAGAAAATACGACAGACTGACTGAACAGATCAATGCCCTGTCCGCAGAAGCATTAGCTCTTAGACCCAAAAAGCCTGTTAAAACTGGCGTTAAAGATGAAGTAGATATAGCCAGAGAAAAACGCATAGCGTTCTTAGAAGGTGAACTTGATAGAGCTAATAGAGAGATTGAAGAGCTAAATAAAGAACCCTCTGAACCACTTTCAGATCAACAACTTTACGCAAAACGTCAGCAAATAGAATCGCTTGAAGAGCGTAAAGCTAAGTTACAAGATAGTCTTGATACAGCGCGTGTTCCACGTACCAATATCGGCGGTGACTTTTTTGACATAACAGAGTTATTTGTAGGACCGCCTCCTGGTGGTGGATACACTTCTAAACGTCGGGCTAAAGCTTATGTTGACCCTATGGGTTTTATATATAACGCTAAAGGCGAATATATAGGCAGTAAGTTATGGTCAAGTAAAAATCCTTCTCTTCGTAGAGCTGTAGCTAAATACTTTAAACAATACGAAGCAGGCAAAATAACTGCTGAAGAGTACGCCCGCGAAGTAAACCGTGTATACGAAGAAAGTAAACCGGATAAAGAACCTGCTGATTTAGTGCGCGGGCAATTTAATTTCCGTGAGCGTTTACTTCGCGCCGAGCGGGTGGGTGAATTACCAAGAGGCACTTTAGAGTTTACGGAATGGTTCATAAGCCTAAACCCCCGGCTGCTAAACGATGTTGCCATTTCTCTTAGAACGCCTAAACTAGAAGAAGATGGTATTGCAGGGCTATATTTACCTCTCCCACGTATTGTTAAGCTACTTGTAGGCAATCTAAAGCGGGAGACAGTTGTACACGAGCTGCTGCATCATTTTGAACGGCTGATGCCTGAAAAGCTGCAGTATGAAATTAGAGAGATGTGGCTTAAGTCTCTGATCGACAAACTACGCCGCAGTCCTTATGGTTCCCCAGTACGAGAATATTTACAACTTGTACATAATTCTGTTTTAGGTAGAGGTCAAGGTGCTTTGGGGATAGGCAAAGCTTTTGATATGCTTCTTAAAGGACAGGTACCACCCAGCTACTATCAGTATATAAATCCGTCTGAATTCTGGGCAGTAAACGCTACTGAGATTATGCAAGGTCGGTTTGGGGGTACTACCTCTGTAATCAACCGCATCAAGCAGTGGCTTAAAGAACTGGTTGCTAAGGTTAAAGATTACTTTGGCTTGCCGTCGAATGCCCCGCTTATCCGTGCTTTGGACAGCTTGGCTAAAGCAGATGGCGAATATCAAAGCAAGTCTTTAATAGGTGTAAATCTAGACGGCTACTTTTCATTTGCTGGTCCGAAGTCTATTGAGTACGACCCTTACGACCCGCAAGAAATTGCCGACGACAACGCTCGTAAAGAAGGCAATCTTAAACAAGCTAAAGACTTAGAAGCTAACGGCGCGTCGCCTATAGAGATATGGAACAAGACCGGCTGGTGGCACGATACGATTGACGGGCAATGGCGCTATGAGATTAACGATAGCAAAGCCGTGTTCAAAACCGACCTCTGGGCCAATCCGCCAGATCAGCGAACGACTGTAGGCGAAATACTAGACCACCCCGAACTCTATAAAGCATATCCCGAATTAAAAAATGTTGTTGTATTCAAACGTCCAGCATTTTTAGATTTTTTCCAGTCTATGCAGGGGTGGCTTTCAAAAGACGGGACGATAACAGTAACACCTCATGCAAAAGACCCGTTTTCCACGTTGCTACATGAGATACAACATTGGATTCAACGTAAAGAAGGGTTTGGTCCTGGCGGCAACGCTGAGTCTATGCAGATTGCTAACAACGTAGATATATTAGAGCTGCTTAAAAAACGGTATGAGTATCTGCTGGATAAAGCCCGTGGAGTTCAGGGTGCTACACAAGAAGATTCTTGGCGCATTATTGCCCCTGAACAAACTTCTGAGGCTGGGTTATTACGGAAAATAGCCACTGTACAAGATGTTATTGACGCTCAATTTGAACTTGGTAAAGCCGCAGCAAAAAGAGATTCGCTAGGGCAGAAGAAAACTAATTTACAAAAGGAATTAGAAAAATCTATACCTGAAGCAATAGATATTGCTAGGGGGAAATTAAAAAACGCAACGACACTTGCTACGACGCTTGCGGCAGAATCTACCCAAAAAGAAATAGACAGTTTTATAAATTTACAGCGCATAAATGACGAAAATAAAAAATCACAAGTAAATTCGTTGCAAAAAAAGATAGACAATTTAAATGAAGAAATATTAAGTCTAAGTAGAGACAGGTTATTAGCGTGGAATAATAAACCTGAAATAACACGTATTGAAAACTTAATTGGTGCTAAACGCACTGATAGAAAGCTGTTAAGCCAACAACAAGATAAAATAAAAGAGTTACATTCAGATAAAGACAAACAGTTAGAAAACTATATAGACTCTTCAAGAAAAGAATATATTAAATTAAAATTTGGCACATTTACCGATAAGTCACCAAAAAGCCCAGACGTAATCGCCGCTGAAGATGAGCTAAAAAAATTAGACGAGCGTAAAGCTGAGCTAAGAAAAGAAATAGACCAAGTTGATGACGAACTAACAATAGCTAAAAAGAAGTACACCGACCTTGAGGGTGCTTTAGGGACTGGTGCTGGCCGTGTCCCTATAACAACGATCAAGTACGATTTGTATCAAATGGTTTCTGGTGAAATTGAATCCAGAAATACGGAAGCACGCCTTAAGATGACGGAGGAAGAACGAGCGCAAACGCCGCCGAGCGCGACGGCAGATATTGATGCTGCGTTTGCCTTTCTTAATACGTTAGCTGAAGAAGCTGCTCAAGCTGCTCCTCCTGGCGGACCAAAGAAAAAGACGCCCCGTTCTATGGGGCCGATAAGCGGTAAGTCTAAGTGGAGAACAGTGGAAGACGTTACGTACACACTTATTAATTTTTTAAACGATAAGCTAAAAGGAAGCATGACTTGGCTAGAAGCTAAAAAACAACTGATGTTAGTTCTGTGGAATCCTGCTTTTAGTAAGTTACGTAGGAGTTGGTTGTACGCTGCTAGTTTAAGAGAAATGGCGGATGTGACTCGGTATAAATTCCCGCAGTTATCTACTGCTATTAACATCGTAGATAGGATGACTTCATACAGGCTTAAAAAACTTACCGAGGCTCGATCTATATCGATTGATTGGTTGAAGGCACAAAATAACAAGCCTAAGCAGTCTGTGTTACTTGGCAAAATTATGATAGATGCCACTATAGAAGGTAAAGACCCCGATAAGGGCACGACCACGCCTGAGCTTGATGCTGCTTGGGCGTCGTTAGATCCTGAGTTTCAAGATATATACCGTAGAGTACGTGATTATTTCAAAAAACAATTAGATGAAATGGTCCTTGAAATGAAGCGGCGAGTTATGCGTTTACCCACGCTTAGCGAACGCAAAGCAGCTTTACGTAAAATTAACGAGCAATTCGGTCCAGATAAAATTGTGTTCCCGTATTTCCCACTTCGCAGATTTGGTGAATATTGGTTTCAAGTAGGTAAAGGTGACTTCAAAGAGTTTTACGAATTTGAAAGTGAAATAACTAGAAATCTTTCTCGTTACAAACGTATACTTGAACTTAGGACGGGAAATGCAACGCAACAAGAATTAGCTGAAACAGTAGATTTTGGGGCTGGTATATCTGAACTATATTCAAAAAATTTAGCTTCTACAAAAATATTAGAAGACGTTCAAAAACTAATTGATTCTATAGTCCCTCCTGGACCCCCAGTAGCACCAGGAGCTACACCTGCTGAAAAAACCGCTGGGGAAATACGAAAGGAATTGCAAGATAGCTTGAATCAATTAATTTACATCATGCTCCCCCAACAGAGCTTACGAAAGATGTTTATTAATCGTAACAATATACAGGGTGCTAGTGGGGATATGTTGCGTGTGTTTTCTGAAGTAGCTGTTCATAGCGCGTATCAAGCTTCTCGGTTTAGGTACAGCGAAGAGTTTATTAATAATATTAATAAAGCCCGCGACTATATTAATGATTCTTTTAAGAAATCTCCCGAAACTAAAGCAGTTTATAGAGATTACATACAAGAACTTGAAAAACGTACTAAAACAATTCTAAGCGCAGAAGATAAATCTTTATTAGCCCAAGCAGCGGGTACATCAGGCACCCTTGTATTTTTTACGATGCTTACTGCACCGGCTACTGCGTTACTCAATACGCTAGGGTTTGCAGTATTTACAGGCTCTAAGCTTGGCGGTAAGTACGGGTACGCCGAAGCTAGCGAAGTCATGCTCAAAAACATGGGTAGGTACTGGCTTACTGCTCCTAGCAGGACACTTAAGCCTGTAGCGGAATCGGTTAAGCAGCGTAAAGCTAGTTTAATGCTTGATATGCAGTTCCCTTCTATCGTAGAAGGTGGGCAGTTATCGCCATTAATGCAGCGTGCAGCCGATAGGTTTATTGAAGAAGGTCAAATTAACGTCAGCTTAACAAATGACATTTTTGATCTTAGTGAAAGACCGTCTGAGTTATACACCACTAGATATGAAGTTATCAAAAAAATATTAGGCGGTTTGTTTCATCAATCTGAACGAGCAAACCGTGAAGTGGCATTGATGTCGGCGTTTGAGCTGGAATATAACAAATTACTAAACTCCCCTAAACGATCAACTTCTGGGTATATTTTAAGAGACAATAACGGAGACCCAATTACTTACACCCCTGACGAAGCATTTGAAGAGGCTATCGAAGAAGCTAAAAATATTGCTGGGCTGACGCTTGGTGACTTTAATAGGCAGATGAAGTCTAGACTGTTTAATAACATACCTGCATCTATACTTCTTAAGTTTAAGCAATATGCTGTCATGGCGACGTACAACTATGTGCGTGCGCTTTTAATGTTTGCCGTGCCGTACACCAATAAAGAAATTGAACAAATCCGTAAATTGTTTGAACAGCAACAATTATCCCCACCTGAGATAGATAGAAGGATTGAAGAGATCGTAGCGTTCAAGAAAGATATCGGTAAGCAATCAGGTAAAGAGCTTGCAGGTATCTTAGGCGTTACTTTCTTGTTTGGTGGTGCGGAAGCAATGCCTTTCTTTTGGATTATGCCTGTCATGGCGTCGATAATTGGTGTGATAGCCGGTATGTTTTCTTCAGGTGGCGATGATGACGATGACTTATTTGATTTTACTAACTGGTTCCGTAACTGGGCTAGTAGCTGGCTAGGCGGTATGTCATTTGCTAGAGGTCCAGTAAGCCAACTTCTCGGTGTTAGTCTTTCTGAACGGGTAAGCCTTAATCCCGTTGACATGTTTTATCGGGACGGTAGATTTTCACCAGACCTTGTACAGGGGGTAATTAACGACACAATCGCTAACGCTGGCCCAGTCGTTGGTTTGGGTATCAACGCAATTGAAGCTGTTGATTTATACAACAAAGGGCAATACTCTCGCGCTATGGAAAAGATAATGCCTGCACTGTTTGCTAAACCAATACAATCCTATAGGTACGCAACTGAAGGAGCTACCACGAGATCTGGCGAAGTGCAGATGGCCCCAGAAAAATTTTCTGAATGGATGCTTGCTATGCAAGCTCTAGGTTTTCAGCCTGAAGAGTTGGCGCTAAAGCAAAAAGCAGCTATTGAAGGTAAGAAGTACAACGCTAAAGTTCTTGCCAAAGAAAAAGGGTTATTAGATATGCTTTGGCAAGAGCGTAATAACGACAAAGTGTTTGATGCTGTGGTTAATGAGGCTATCGCGTTTTATGAAAGGCATCCAACATTGCTCCCCAAAAACGGTAGCTTCGCTGACAAAATAATGGAGTCCTTTAGAACCAGAGCTGAGCAAATTGCCGAGGCAGAAGCTATCGGTGCAAGAATCGATAAACGTTTAATAGGTGAAATAGCACCGATGCTTGAGTACGGACAGACTCCAGTTAAAGAACCCGAAGCACCTAAATACAAATTCGTGCCAATTCAATAAAAACCCCCGCTTGCGCGGGGGAAAGATCGTCGTACCAAACAGGAGGAGAACAAACACCGACCAAACTAAGCGAATTGTACTACTGTAATCGCCAAACGCGCAAGCCCCTGATGTCGTTCTCAATCACAAACTTCATACCCACTTTAAACCCAAGCCGTTTAGCCCTAGTTTTGATGTCTTGCTTAGCTATCTTGGGGTGAATGCAGGGTACAAAGAACGAAGCTCCTACTCTGAATTTTGTGAAGTCTACGTTGTAATCAACCCCATCAACTCTCATCCTTCTTAAGTTCCTCTAAGTCCATGCCAGCATCGTAATACTGCTCGGTGTCAATAAAATTCCCCTTACTGCAGTCAAATACGTAGGCCATGATGGGTGGCACACTGCTTAATTTCGTGCCTTTGTACATGCGCTTTTGCACAACTCCACCACATACGCCGTCGGCAGTGAGTGCGCCGATGACATCCTTCACGGTTACTCGAATTTCTTGGCAGAACTTTCTAAATATTTTGCTATCAATAAATAGCTTCTGCGTGTCAGGCTCCATGCGTAAGATCAGCTCACCAAACGGCTCGCGGATTGGCAGTGACTCCACATTCGTGCGTCTATCGGCTTCGCCGTTAATGACCAGTGTGTTGCGTGAATACTTGTTCCAGAAGTCTGCGATGACTGCGGCGTGGTCGGTAGCAGGGGGCTTGATGTCGTTACGCATTTGCGATAGTTCTTTAATTACCCAGCGAAACACTACGCCGACATCAATGTTGTGTATGCCTAGCCGCTTGGCGAACTGAGCACCTGCTATGTTGCACGCGGCTACTGCCGACCAAAACCGCTCGCGGTTTGTAAACGCTGCTTTCTTATCGATTACGCGCTGAAGTTCTTTGACTTCGCTTACGCGCTCTTCTAAGTTAGCTACTAGGTCTCGCAGATAGATCTTCCCTGCATGTCCATAGTTAAGGTATAGCTTGCCGTAGGTCTCATCAGCTTCCTCTTTTGATAGCAGCTTAGATTCAGGGACGCTGAATTCCATGACCCGCATCAGCTCACCGTCAGAGGTAGTTAAAGTCTTTAGTTTATCTACCACCGATGCGTTAGAACTGCATAACAAAATGGTTGACCACTTAGCAAAGTTAAGTCGTTCTGCGTTTTCATTCATCTTCATGCGCCCTCGGCCTCGACCTTGGGATACGCTGTAAGCAAAATCAGAGAAGTCGTCGTTGGTCATCTTGGTGATCTCGTCGCAACCAAGACCTAAGTTATTCATTACGCCTAGTCTGTGTAACCTTGTATTAGAGGTGTCTCTCTCGATTAGCATCATCTCGTCGGGGTGCCCATACACGCTGTGCATGCACTTAATCGAAGTCGTTTTGCCTGTGCCCGATGCGTTGTTAACCATGTTAACGATAGCGCCAGCTTGGTTCATAAACTTCATTAGCGGAGCACCAAATGCAGTAAAAAACCCAAACGCATGCGGCTCAAACCCTGGCCGCTCGTAGACGCTAATGATTTTCTTCCATTCTTCAAACGATCCTAGCGTCTCAAACGCTGAGCAATACTGCTTTGTATGGCTTGATGGCGGTGTGTACTTGTCACCGTCTGCGCGAATCTCTGTGTCTCCGACAATAAAAGACTCGTTGTTCTCGGTCCAACCGAATTGGTTTCGCATTAGTTCTGCTCCTGTTGTGCATTGAAGCTCTTTCACGAAGTACACGATGTACTGCATGATGCTGTCCATTTGTTTTTTCAAGGCTACGACACCATGCCAAGCTAATATAGATCGCAGCTTTTCGGGCGTTAATAGGTCTTCCGCTGGTAAAGCAAATTCCCGTACACCGTCTTTAGGGGTGTGAAGTCTTAGCCATATAACCTCACCCTTCTGTGGGTCTCGGAGTCTTTTGACAACGTATAAATAGTGCTCGTAAACAAGAACGGCATCTTCCTCATCGTCTGAGGACTTACGGTATATACCGTTGATTTTCCCAGCAAAGTACGGGAATGGTAGGGTCGGTATTTTGTATTTAGAGACCGCGTTCTTGTCAGCCTCCATGAAGCCCACAACTTCTTCATCTTTAGCTTCCGCGATGACTTGTCCAAGCGTAATGGGCGAAGAAATATTGCCTTTGAGTGGGCAGTTGGCGCAGCCGCTTGGGTTGGACTCTTCAAAAGTTTTGCAGAGGTACGGGCCTTTAGTTTTTGCTGCTTTATCTTCAGTTTCCTCAGCAGTGTAATTGGGATGCTTGTTAGAGACTTCGTGGATGGCTGTTTCCCAATCCACGCAGTGCGCCGCGATAGATAAGACCGCTCGCCACACCGGTTCCCTAACAGTTTCTTGGTTCTCATACGCTTGTTTAATCTGTTCACACCCCTCGCCTTTCAGTGATTTCTGTAAGACCAAAGAAAACTTGTTTTGCTTGTTGCCCATCAAAGACTTGGTTAGTTCGTTCAACCCGCTATTGTCGGTAGGCGCTGTTGGCGCACTAAAATTTAGCCCGACACTAACCAAAGCATCGAAGTCTTCATAGCGTGTAGGCTTGCTGGATAGAATAATTTTTACGTCAAGTGGTGGGTCTGTTTTGAAGTTCTTCGTCTGTGGCAGTCTTAGTATGGAGGCTATGTCTGCGGTGCGTGATGGGTCTGCATGAAGCAAAATGTTAAGTCGATTGCACTGT
>Ga0214923_10005351_pt1 | contig 14963 bp, 16 predicted proteins | sample LL1510_MetaG_FD_177993 | JGI IMG/M metagenome (GOLD analysis project Ga0214923, IMG submission 177993) | Freshwater microbial communities from Lake Lanier, Atlanta, Georgia, United States - LL-1510 | ecosystem: Environmental > Aquatic > Freshwater > Lake | place: USA: Georgia | collected... | reverse complement strand
ATAATGAAATTAGAGTTTTTCCTACTCCACACATTAATACAAGCATCCCTTTATCGTATTGTTTAAAATGTATAACTGACTTTTCAATAATAATAGTTTGGTCGTTTCTCGGTATGTAGGAAATAATTTGTTTATTTGTTCTCTTGGATTTTAGTATATGGATTAATGATTGAATATTTATTTTTTTTATTGTTTTTCTTACTCTGTTGCATCTTACCAAATCACTAATTTCTTGTTTTGTTAATTTTTTATACTTAATACCAAGTGTGATTAAATAAGGTTCAATAAGAGTAATAATTTTTTTATTGTAAAATTCAGTTCCAGCATCATATTTAACATTTAATTCACGAAACTCATTTTGTAATAAGCGTTCAACAATTCCAATTTTTTCAATAGGAACTTCAAACACCGCTTCAAAATATCCTCTCTTTATCTCACCAGTAGCATATTGTGTATCCCTTTCAGGAATGTTATTTGCTTTACCCATTTTACACGCATCATCCACATCATATGATGGATGATTTCTAACATAAATATATCCGTTAGTTTGGTTCATTTTGATAAAGTTCATATAAGTTATGTAATAATATAATTGTGAAATTATAAATCAATTTTTATTATATTCAGGAAATAAAATAAAAAACTTTAAAAAAATCGGCGTTTTAAATGTGCAAAGGTGTAAAATTACTCCTACACCTACAGAATAAATAGATACAATTATTTATTTAATTCAAGAATTACTTGGTTTCTTGTTTGTAAATCCGTCTGTAGTAAAATATTTTAAAATTGTATATATAATAATACTACAGGTAGAGGCTAATATTCCTAATAAATATAATAGCCCCGAAGATATCTTATTTAATCTACCATGAATTTTTTGATTGTCTATATTTGAATAAATTATATATACTTGAAGCAAAAGTAAAATTATAGTAATGTTCGTAAATGAATAATAACTACTAGACACATGTCCTGATATTATCACCGACTTATAATAAATAATTAAATATAACATAAATCCTATAATCGTTAATAATAACAATAATGGGCCACTACTTATAAATATTTCTGATATAATTTTAAATATTGACTGATCTTCTGTGATTTTTAATATATTTTGAATAATAATTAATAATATCATCATTATACCTAAAGTTAGTATAGAGTATCCCGTTATTGAAGATCCATAGGAGACTTGACCACTTGAAAATAAACTAATTATAAATGATATTACACTTGCAACTATAAATGCTTTATATACTATGGAAAAAAAGTCTTTCATTTATAATATATAAGAATATTTTTGAAAGGTGTATTCATTTATTAATTATGCTTTTTAGATTATCTATTTCATTCTGCATTTCTTGTATTTTACTTATCATTATTGGTATTAATTCAATATAATTAATGTTTTTATGACCTTGTATTGAATTATTTACTAATTCAGGAAATATTTCTTCTACGTCTTGCGCAATTAACCCATAATGTTTTTGTTTAATTTCGTCTTGGTCATTATTATCTTCGTCTGTTTTTAAATATTGGAATGTTTTTGGTTTTAATTTTAAAATATTTAACTTAGCTGTCTCCGATATTTCTTGTATATTTGTTTTTTTATTTATATCTGAGAGATTATAAATATTATTTTCGACATATAAATCGTTATTTATATAAAGGTCTTGGGGTATTAATACATTTTTATTTTTATTTTCTGGAGTGATTATTTGATTTCCTGACTGAGTTTTAAATATCCACAAAGCATTATTTTGAGGACTTATCACAAATTGTTTTATATTTTGTTGGGCATCGTTTTGTTTCCCTCCATAATTTGATATAAGAGACATATAATATATATATTTTAATTTTTAGTATTTAATATATTTATATATATTAATATGATTATAAAAAAAGAAATAAAAAATGGTATTGAAATTCTTTATGTTAAAAAAGATATGACTGACGAAAAATTGAAAAAATTTATAAATAAAAAATTAAAAAGAAATCAAATAAAAACTATTATTACAAAAGATACAGATGTATACACCGAAGATGGAAAATTATTGCTAATCTTCCGTAAAAATATATTATCTAAAAACGCGATTAATGACTTTTACGATAACATTATCGATTTTGCCCATAATGAAACAAGCAACCGAGGTATCGCCTCAGGTAGCGAAATAAAACGTGCTGACTTAAATCCTAAAATCAAAAGTAATATTTTCGGGTATTTTGATAATTTAGCGCCAATGCAAAAATACAAATTAAAACAAAAAAATATACCAGTTAAATTAAATGTTAGAGAATGTAAGTTTAATCGTGATTTTCCGGAAAAATATAAAAAAACATTACCTTTAATAAAAGAAATTGATGAAAAATATGAAAAATATACGCCAGACCATTACAAATTACAAAAAAAAAAATCTGATGCTACGCCATTTAAAATAACAGGTACGTCTTTTACTACAATTACCACAAATGTTAATTTTCAAACACATTGTCATACAGACAAAGGAGACGATCCTGAAGGATTCGGTAATTTATGTGTTATCGAACAAGGTGAATATGACGGGGGTGAAACATGTTTTCCACAATACGGTATCGGGGTTGATGTTAGAACAGGTGATTTGTTGTTAATGGATGTTCATCAACTTCACGCAAATTTACCGATTATTCTAAAAGATAAAGACGCAATAAGATTATCTATTGTTTGTTATTTACGACTAAATATTTGGAAAAAAACACAAAATATTACTAAAAAACAAGCAATTAAACATAATAAAACATTAAAAAGAAATTTAGAAAAGTAATTTCAGTAACCCTATAAACAGATATTAATAAAACAATTGAAATGCTTTCTAAACCGTTATTTAGGTAATTAACTAACCAACCAACTAATTAACTGTAAATTTTTAACTGTAAATTTTTAACTGTAAAAAAGGATTATTTACAGGATAAATACCCAAAGATATAATTTTTCTTTTATTAATAACTTATAAGAATCTTCAAAAAATTTATCAATATCACGAATTTTTGTTACCTCAGTTTCACTTTTTTTAAGATCGCTTCAACATCGTCGTCAATAAAAACTATATATTTACCTTCATCAAAATAACTTGATATAAATTTACGTTGATTAGTGATACCTTTTTTACCAATCACTATTTTGTTATACATAGTTTTTGGTACTCCTTCTTTGTACATTTTTTCTTATTGTTTATTTGCAACAAATATATAAATCGAATTTTTGTTAATATTTCCTTCAAGCAACGTTTTTAAGGTTTTATTAACTATTTCTGTTACACGGTTATAAGACGGTATTGCCACAATATATTGAGATTTTGATCCCATTTTATATAAAACAATGTATATTATTTTATAAAATATAATTTAAAATAATATATATAAATAGTAGTATGTCTAAAATAAATGAATTTAATTCAAAGTCATTTAATGTTAATACCAGTCATCCGTTAATTCAAAACGAACAACAGTATGTCTTATATAAAAAATATATATCAATACATTCTGAGGATAGAGATGCCATTAAATATCCGAATTCAAGTTTATTTGAAATTGAAATGCCTGAAGATATATTAAATATATTATCTGTTAAACTTACAAATTGGTCGTTTCCATCAAATTATAACACATTTTCACCTGCTTACTCAAATGTTACTATGACATTTAAAATAAATATGCCGTTCAATCCATCTGACCAAGGGTATTCCGTACCTCTTTATGACGCTATTTTTAATGCTTTATTTTTAAATAAAGATAATAATTATTCGATTACAATTGAAACCGGATTTTATAACCCTATTCAAATGGTTACAGAACTAACTAATAAATTCAATAAGGTTGTTACCGATTATTTATTATCATATTTTAATGACTCTACGACTGCAAATTATGACCCAATATTGTATCCACAATTATTAGATGAATTTGAAAAAGGCGGAGGATATTCAAATTTTATTATAGTATATAACTCGGTATCACAAAAAATATGGTTTGGTAATACCACTGACGGATTTATTTTAACAAATACCACGCAATTTGCTCAGACTACGCCAATTGATAATACGTTTTGTATTCAAAAAATTCAATTACCTGATTTTAGTAGTTGGGGTTTACCTGGTTATTTAGGGTTATCTAAATGTGATACTTTGTCGGTTAATGGATTAAATGATACTTTATCGGTTAATGCGATAAACGTAGATAATACAAATATTATTACTCCTCGCTTTTTTTACGGAGACGTTATAGGTGGTGATAACGGATTTTGGCTTTTACCTAACCCTTTATTACCTGGTTCACAAGTAAATTGGATAGAATGTCCTTATAAAATAAATTTTATGGGTCCCGCTTATTTTTATATTGAAATTGACGGCCTTAATTGTATTGATGAAACATCTCCTTTTAATATAAGTCAATTTACTTCGACCACAAATAAGACAAATGGTATTGTTAACTCTTCGTTTGCTAAAATAGCCATACCATCGACGCCGATCTCTCAATGGTTCGACCGCGATTCGTTGCCTTATAAATTATTTGTTCCGCCTGCAGAGAGAATTAGAAAATTAAAAATAAAAGTAAGATATCATAATGGGTTATTAGTTGATTTTGGTTTATTTAATTGGTCAATTATGTTAGAATTTAATATTTTATTGCCGCAACAACAAAGGGAATTCGTTCCATCTCTCAATAATTTATATAAAATGGTAATTTAGATCAACGTATTGCTGTAAATAATTATCTACTTATTAGTAATTGTATGAATTTAATCGTATTATGTAATTATTTTATACTCACTTTTAATCCAGTCTTTTAATAAACTTATATCACATTTTTTATAATTTTCTTGGATTTCCATTACAAATTTTTTTATATCATAAAATTTTGGTTTTTTCATTTTAATAGTCTTGTAAAACAAATAATCGCCATTAGGGCCATTTCTTATACTCATATCCTTTGAAATTACTCGAACTATGTTTGTATTTATTGAAGCAATGCTACCTTTGGTTGAATTATTTAAATATTTTTCCACATCTTCTAAACGTATATTTTCCATTGGACGATTACCTAATTCTTTTAAATTTATCTGTTTCTCTCCCCATTTTAAATATAAACCATATTTTCCTTTCATTAAATGTATATCTTTATCATCTTTAGTACCTAATAATATACTTTTTTTTGTTTTGGGTAATATATCTTCGGTCGGTTTTACTTTATTTGTGAGAGAAATATTACTAATGCTTTTTTCAATTTGATTATTACATTTATTACATACATCAATCCATATTATATCGCCTTTCGCTATTTTATCTAATTCGATTTCTAATTCTTTTGTAAAGTCATAATGAAATAACTCTTCAAAATATTTATTTAAAAATTCAATTACTTTAATACCTAATGGCTGAATTACTAATTTGTTTTTTTCGGCGCCATATTCCTTGTTTATTTCAATTTCTCTCAATAAATTATTATGTAATTCGTATTCTTTGCATTGTATAGTTTTTCCTTTTATATCTTCTTTTTTTACGTATTCTCTCTCAAGTATTTTTTCGACAATGCCAGAATAAGTAGAAGGTCTACCTATACCTTTCTCTACTAATAACTGAATTAATTTAGCTTCAGTATAATGTAATTTTATACCAGCTACTATAATGGTTGATTGAATTTTGTTATATTTTAAAATAGTATTTTGTTTTATAGATTGTAAATAATGGTAATATTTATCGTCTTCCATATCTTGTTTTTTAACTATTTTCCATCCAGGAAAATTAATGATATCTGATTTGTAAATAAACCGTCGGGAGTTAAATGCACTAATACTTGCGGTAACAGAATGTATTATTGCGTCAGACATACAACTTTCTAATGTATTCGTCCATATTAGTTTATATAATTTATTTTCTTTTGTACCAACTTTCAATGATAAATCACATAAATTTATGTTTGTAGGTCGAATTGCTTCATGTGCTTCTCTATAATTGCTATTATGAACCGGCATATTTTTACTTAAATAATTTTCATCATTATATTTATTTAAAATATAATGTTTTACATTGTCGATAAAATGATTGTTATATGTTTTACTATCCGTTCTCATATAAGTAATATATCCTTCTTCATAAAGTGTCTGACAAATCTGCATTGTTTCTTTCGGAGAGAAATGTAAAATATTGCTTGCGGATTGCTGTAATGTTGATGTAATAAATGGTGTGGGTGGATTTTTATAACTCAATGTCGGTTTAGAACAACAATATTCGTGTGCGAAAAAAATAGTTTCCATTAAAAAATTAACCATCTCTTCATTTTTATTATTCATTACAAATTGGTGGTCTAATTCAAATGGAATATTATGGTTTGTAAAATACCCGATAGTATTATAAACAGGAGACTCAAAAATATTGTTATCTGTCGTATTACTTAAGTACCATCCAAAACGCTTTGTGTTTGATTTATCTTCATTTGCGTTAATTTCCATTTGGTTATCATAAATTAATTTTAATGCCGGTATTTGACATCTTCCAGCTGAGAGAGGTAAATTTGTTTCTCTTGGTATATGTTGCCATAATATCGGACTTATTTTAAACCCAACTAATAAATCTAAAATTTGTCTGGTCTGTTGGGCATTCACTAAATTAATGTCAATTGTGGTTGGCGAATGCAGCGCTTTAATAATAGCGTCTTCAGTGATTTCATTAAAAAGCATTCGTTTAGTGTTATTTACGTCTAATTTTAATATATTACACACCATATAAGCGATACCTTCGCCTTCTCTATCCTTATCTAAAAATAATAGAACTTCGTCTACTTGTTTCGCTTTTTTTTTAATTAATTCTGTGTGTTTTTTTTTCGTTTCAATTAACTCATAATTACATAAATAATTATTATTAATATCAATATTATTTAGAGACTTTAATTCAGTAATATGCCCCATGGTTGCAATTACTTCATAAATGTTATAACGATCATTATCATTTAAATAATTTTCTATTTTTTTACATTTAGAAGGTGACTCAACAATAACAAGATATTTCATATTTATTATATTTTGTTATTTTTATATTAATTTTATTCTTATTTAACTCTTTTTGTATTTTTACGTTTTTTATGGTCTCTTTTTCTAAGTTTACTTTTTCTACGTTTAATTTTTCTATGCTTATCTTTTTTACCGCCTTTTTTATATGAAATATCATATCACATAAACCATGATTACATTCAAACTGGTTTTTTACATAAAACGGAACAGCAGATGTAACAGACTCCAGTAATTAGGTTGTTTTTCTAAAGTTTGTTTTATTTCAACCATTAAACTTGTTTCATATAATGAAAGTGGATGAAAAAGTAATTTGTTACAGCGATTGCATCTAATGGTTTCGAAGTATCCATATATTTACTTAATATTATTTTCTTTCTTTTAGCATCTTTTTAAACTGCTGTGTTTTTTTAAATTCTTTCCACGAAACATTTATTTGTGCGGTTTTTAATTCATTTTCACTACCTTTTTTTTCATTTAATTCGTCCAATTTTTCCGCTTTTTTTAACGCACTATCGATATATATTTGTTTTAAAATTGTACCAACTAAAAAAGACGCACTATGTTGGTCTTCTTTACCTTCTTCAATTTGTTTTAATATATCCACAAATTTATTTAGTAAGTCAATATTAATTTCATCTTTCCTAATTTTATTAAATAAATCAGTGTAATAAGTATATAAAAAATTCGCTTCAGTTATACATTCATTATATATTTTTTCTTCTGCATTTAGGTCGCCTTTATACAACTCTTTAATATCAAGTATTTTTTGAATTTCTATTTTAAATAATTCGCTATGTCTAAGTTTGCGTATTAATTCAGTTTGGTCTTCAACGTTATTTGCTTTTATCATATTTTGCAAATGTAACCTTTGTTTATTTGTCATTTCATTCATTTACGTTATATTATGTATAGTTAAGAAATATTTATTTCATTTTAAACTTAATTATATATTTTCGCTTATTATATATATATGTCAACGAATAATGTTCCAGGTATGATTTATCCTACACAAAAGGGAATGTTAGCGGGTAATCCGAGAGACTCCGCTATTGCTCAAATGAATAATACAAATACAAAACAAGCTGCATTAGTAAATGCCGTAGGAGGTAAAAAACGTAAGTGTAAATTTATATATAAACGAAAACATAGTATTAAAAGAAGGGGTGGGTCAACTATAGCGGTGCCGCAGTATACGATGTTGTATACTACACAAAGTGGCCCTGGAACAGACCCAAACTCGCAAATTAAAATAAACAGTCAAATATCTACACAAGGGGCTGCAAATGCAATTTACGATCAACAAGCAACAAAAATGGGAGGGGGCAGAAAATATTCACACAAGAAAAAACATCGCAGACACAGCAGTAAGGGCGGAAATAATCCGAACTGGCATTGGCCGTGTAGTTCGGGAGGAAAACGCAAGACTAAAAAAAGAAAATATTAAAATATGGTAAATTTGTTCAATACATATTGTTTGAAATAATTAATTATATTGTTAATATATAAGTTATTAAATGCCGTCAGGTAAAAGTTATTTAAATTTTATTTATATTAATTTAGCATTTATTATTTATATAGCCATAGTTTTTTATTATACTCAAGTATCTGTTATCAAAGCAAACTGGAGTAATGTTCGTTGTAATCCCATATATATGCCCCTAGCCGATGATATTCAAAGTAATTTCGTGTATTGTATTCAGACAATGCAATCAAGTTATATGGGTTACTTATTAGAACCTCTAAATTTTATTACAAGTTCAATTGGATCTCTCTTAGGTAACTTTTTAGAAGAGATAAATATGGTTAGAGCTATGTTTAATAAAATAAGAAACTTTATTTCATCAATTATTCAATCTGTTTTTGGCGTATTTTTAAATTTAGTTATTGAATTTCAAAAAATTACAATAAGTACAATAGATTTAATAGGTAAATCAATTGGCATAATGACAACATTAATGTATACCATAGACGGTAGTATTAAAACAATGAATTCAACATGGAATGGGCCACCCGGACAATTAGTTAGAGCACTCGGGAAATGCTTTCATCCATTAACACAATTAAAACTAAAAAATGGTAAAATAAAATATATGAAAGAAATTTGTTTAGGGGATGTTTTAGAAAACGGATCTATAGTTGAAGCAGTTATGCAAATAGATAATAAAAGGGATAAAATACCGTTATATATTATTGAAAATGCGGGAGTTAATTCGCAAGATATATTTGTTACAGGATCACATTTAGTATTCGATAAAGAAACAGACCGGTTTATTAAAACAGAACATTATCATAAAGCCTATTTATCAAATCGAACAACAGAGTGGTTTAGTTGTTTAATTACAAGTAATCATAATATTAAAATAGGGGGTGAATTGTTTTGGGATTGGGAAGACCATTTTATAAAAACAAAAGATACAATGAATTATATTTGGTTATAAAATATAAGCTTTTAATTTCTATACTTTTTATAATAATATAATTATATGGATACAAATAATATAAAAAAAGTATATAGCAAATTAAATTATTTTGATCAATATGGTGCATCTTTTCTATTATTTATTATTATTACAATTGCTCTTTTTATTATCATATCTTATTGTTTTACCATGATAAATATTCAGCCCATACTTGATGACTGGGGAAATCAACGATGTAAAATAAATATCATCCCTTTTGCCGGATATATTAGTAAGCATGACGGTGTTTCAAATGAAGATTATAATTATCAAAATTTTGTTTATTGTACTCAAAACATATTATCTAGTATTACTGGTGCAATGGTTGAACCAATAACTTTTATAACAAAGTCGTTTGGAACTGTAACAGACGATATAAAAAACGCAATTAATGACATACGCGCGATGTTCGATAAAATACGCACATTTTTTCAGACAATGACACAAGAATTAATGGGACGAATTTTAAATATGACTATTCCTCTTCAACAAATTGTAATTAGTATGCGTGACGTAATCGGTAAAATGCAAGGAACAATGACAGCAGGGCTATTTACTCTTCTTGGCGCATTTTATGCGTTACAATCACTTATGGGGGCGATCGCTGAATTCATTATTATCATATTAATTACGTTAGCTGCTATGATAGCTGTTTTTTGGATTTTCCCATTTACTTGGGGAATGGCAATTTCTTTTACAGGTATTTTTATTGCTATCGTAATACCAATGGCTATTATATTAGCATTTATGCTTGATGTATTAGGCGTAAAACCCGATCTATCTATTCCAAAACTTAAATGTTTTGACGAAAATACCCCAATTTTAATGAAGAATGGCAAATATAAGACTATAAACGACATTCATCTCGGTGATGTATTATCGGAAAACAATTATGTAACTGCTATTATAAAAGTAACTACAATCGGATCTAAAATGTATGATTTAGACGGAATTATTGTATCTAATTCACATATTGTTTATTTACCAGAAAGTGACAAATGGATACCAGTATCTATACATCCTAGGGCAACCCCGTTATGTAACTATAATAAACCTTATTTATATTGTTTAAATACTTCTAACAAAACTATTACAGTTAATAATTATCTTTTTACAGATTGGGACGAAATTTACGGAGAGACATTAACAAAAGTAAAAAATAATCCATTTATTAAAATAAATAACAATAACGATATCCATAAATTTTTAGACGGAGGGTTCTCTCAAGATACAAAGATCAAACTATTGATTGGCGAAGAGAGAAATATATGTGACATACGTATAGGCGACATATTAGAAAACAATAGTGTTGTTTATGGTGTTGTAGAAATTGATGGAACGGATATTTTGCAATATAATTATGAATTTTTAAATACGTCATTTCAAGGGGGGCCTAATTTAGCTATTTATGAAAAAAAAAATAAACAAACTATTCATACAACGTTGGAATTTAATAAAAATAAACATATTCATAAAACACAATCACAAAAGTTATATCATTTATTAACAAATTCTAAAACATTTCAAGTAGGAAATATACAATTTCAAGATTATAACGGTTGTATTGATTTTATTAATTCTTAATTGGCACAATTTCTTTATATAATTAAGAAATTATTATCTGTGAAATATGTATAATATGGATATCTCAATTTTTGGATATAAGTTTAATCTAGAACTTTTAATTTTTATCGGAATAATTTATTTAATTTTAGTTAGTCATACTGTGTGTGGATGTTGTAGGCTTAATGGAATGGGTTTAATAGAAGGTCTCAGTACAATGGCTACTACTGACGCTTCCGGTAATAATACTGTAACAGGTAAAAAAGCGATTGCCATAAAAAACACCGATCTTTTAAAAACTCAAGTTAATGTAGGAGGTGCAACTCCGTTACCAGCATTACATGAAGCAGTGAAAGTAAAAGCGGTTTCCAGTAAAGAAGGTTTTACGGGTGCAAATATTAATTATGGCCAAAGTTCGCCTTATGATTTAGCACGTAATGATGTGGTAAACACACAGGGATGGTTCCAACCTAATTTGACTGTTACACCAGGGCAACCATTAAATCCTGCTGTGAAGGAATTTTTGAATAGACCATCACAACCAATACCATTACCAGAAGGCGAAATGGATATGTTTGCTAACACGGAATTTAAACCTGAATGTTGTCCGAACACATATAGCACTGGATCAGGATGTGCATGTATGACGAGTCCACAATATAATTATCTCATAACTAGGGGATTTAATAATTTACCTTACGATGAGTACTAAGCATTATTAAAAAAATGATTATAAATACATTACATATCATATCATATACATATACCTCGAGCAATGCAACCTTTTACTGAAAATACAAAATTATGTGAGTAACAAATTGAGATTCTTATGAAAAAACAATATATGATTTAATGTTTATTAAAAATTTACTTAAATAAATTTCAATATATACCATAAATGAGCAATATAATTATTAATAAAGATATTTTAGAAAAAATTAGACAAGACATTCGTTGTTTAGCTCAAAAATATAATTATATTCATAATATTGATATCGATTTGGATGATTTTACAGACGAACAGTATGATATGAAAAAATATATTGAGTTGTGTTGTGACTATTATCCGAGAGACATTTATGTATCAGTCGGACAATGTAAAATATTATGTGATGAATCTATTTATTATCATATGGAAGAGAGGGCATTTGGAGTATCTTACTTAAAAGAAGGTCACGGTAAATATGAAATATTTTTAAAAGAAATTGAAAATATAATAAATAAATGTGATAAATTAATAAAGTATTATAAATAATGTATTATATATATATATTAATATATTATTAATGTTTCCTATTTTTTCTTACATTACCAAATTTAATCAGACATATATTGATATTACTACTATAAAAAAATTTATTAAAGATATTGCAAATGAAACCCATTTTATTCATAATATTGACAAACCAATTGAGGAACAAGAATTGCCTTTAGATACAAAATTTAATTATATTAAACTTGTTGAACCATTTTACGGAAACGTATATATTGAGATTGGAACTTTTAATTATCATTATGTGAATTCGTATGAAAGTTTTTTACCAAATATCAAAGATATTATTACTTCTAATTCATACTCTATTGAAATTTCGCAATTTGAATTAATTTATGATTATCATATCGACTACACCATAAATTTTAAAGATTGCACAACAGAATATATAATAAAAGATATTAAAACTAAATTATTAGAACATAGTTTAATGCTTTAATATTATTATAATATATATGACACGTACTATTAAAAGGCGTAATAAATTAAAAATAAATATACAATGCCCGATAGGATTAAAACCGTTTGAACAAAGATTTACAAAAAAACGGTCTGTAGCACAATTAAAAAAAAACACATCAAAAAAGAAAAAAGATTTAGTAAAAGAGTTATTAAGTAAATTTGCTCCTAACAGTATACGTCCTCAAGATGACTTTTATGATTATATTAATTATCAATGGTTGCAAGATATTGATGTAAATAAACAACAAAAATATATCACACAAGTTGACGATTTTCGTTTAACACAAGACAAGGTTTACCGAGATTTAAATGAAATTATTCTAGATTATATTAAAAATCATCGCGATAAATTAGCAAAAAATCTTAAAAACTTTTACAAGTCGGTTATTAAAATGAACCCACAACATTATACAAAACAGTTAGTAAAACAATGTATAAATACGGTTGATTTGTTAGTTAAAGAAAACAATCCATGGAAATTATTAGCTTTTTTTAATTGTGATGAAACTATTTCTTATAAAGCACCTTTTATGTGGTCATTAAATCCAAATGAAAAAAATTCAAAAAAATATGCATCGAATATAGACGTGATGCAATTTTCAATATTAGATCTTAGTGTATATTATGACGATGGAACTAGTAAAAATTATAAAAAAAATTATAAAAATCAATATTTACATTATTGTAAAAAATTATTTAATACATTAATTGGTCCAAATAAATTTGATGTAAATGACATATTTGATGTTCAAGTAGATATTTTTAATGCATTAGGCTGTACAGATATTACAAAAGAAAAAGAAAATAGTTATAATCAAGTTACAACCGAACAGGCTTTAAACTATGGATTTGATTGGAAAGAATTTACACATCATCTTGGATATAAAAAAACTCCTAAATTTTTTATTGTTTCTAGTTTAAATGCGTTAAAATGTACGACTGATTTATTTTTAAAGAATTGGAATACCACAAAATGGCAAACATATTATATTTATGTATTAATTGAAAAATTAGCAAGATTTACCGCTGGTTGGGAAAAAATTTTATTTGAATTTTACGGTAAATTTGAACGTGGACAAGAATATATTAATTATAGTGACGCAGTTAGTTCTTCTCTCTACATGTCTGTACCATTTAATACATTTTTAACCAAACAATACGTAAAAAAATACGAAAATAAACAAGCACTCGAATACGTTAAAATATTAGCGGAAGATCTAAAAATTGTGTATAAAAAAATTTTAATGCGTAACGAATGGTTAACACCTTCCACGCGTGCTTATGCCTTAAAAAAGTTAGATAAATTTAAATTTATAATTGGAACACCCCCCACACTGAGAGAAGACCCAGACTTAAATTATGGCGAAATGTTGTATGATAATATGTCTAAAATAATTATTTGGAGACATAATAAATTAGTTGAATTAGATGGTGAAAATTTAACTGACATACCACAAATGGATTGGGGACAATATCCAGTTAAAATGGTAGGTACCCAAGCATATATAGTAAATGCTTCATATACACCGACAGAAAACGCAATTTATATTAATTTAGGTTATATACAAGATCCGTTTATTGATTTAAATGAAAGAGGTATAGAATATAATTTAGCACATATAGGATTTACATTAGGACATGAAATGTCTCATGGATTCGATGATTGGGGTAGTCAATATGGATGGGACGGTAATTTATACGATTGGTGGACACCTAGTGATAAGGAAAAATTTAAGGCTATTCAAAACGACGTTATAAGACAATATGAAGAATATGCTGCGAGAGATGGTATAAAATTTGACGCATCGATCGGTATTGGCGAAGATTTAGCAGATATTTCTGGGTTAGCTATATGTGACGAATATTTAAATGATTTTCAAGAGAATAATAGCGATTTAATTCCTATTAAAAATTTGTCATACGAAACCTTTTACGTATTTTTTGCGTTTCAACAAAAACAAAAAATTAATAAAAACGCTTTACAAGCACAATTAAAAACCAACCCACATCCGTTAGATAAATATCGATGCAATGTTCCATTGTCTAGATCTGTAATTTTTCGGTCAATATATGACATTAAAAAAGGAGACGGTATGTGGTGGCATAATACTAAAATGGTATGGGATTAGTATATAAATGTTTTTATATAAAAATAATATAA
>Ga0214923_10005349_pt1 | contig 14970 bp, 13 predicted proteins | sample LL1510_MetaG_FD_177993 | JGI IMG/M metagenome (GOLD analysis project Ga0214923, IMG submission 177993) | Freshwater microbial communities from Lake Lanier, Atlanta, Georgia, United States - LL-1510 | ecosystem: Environmental > Aquatic > Freshwater > Lake | place: USA: Georgia | collected... | reverse complement strand
GCGTCGGTCAGGTTGTTGTACGGCATCACAACCGAATAGCCGACGCGCTTCTTCTTGTCGGGATACTTGATCGACTCGATGAGATACTCGCGGTCGACAACGCCCGACTCGCCACCCTTGAACGCGGCGGTTTGACCGATGATGCCTTGCCAGGTTGGGCCCGTTCCGCCGCCAAAGTCGCTGCCGTGGCACGAAGCGCAACCGTTGTTCTGCGACAGTTTGAGGCCGTTCGCTGCAGATGCAGACAAGTCGACGGCAGGTGGGCCAGCCGAAGTGCACGAAGCCAACACGACAGCGACAACGCACGTCAGCACAGCAGAGATGACTGCCGATGTTTGGCGTCGACGCACGCCCCGAGACTACCGAAGGCGAACCACTGAGTCACCGTTCTGAGTCGCATACGGTGGAAGCAGTTATGGCGGCCCGGCAATGAACGACACCTGGCGCCACGAAGACGGTGGCGTGCGACGAAGGTCATACGTCGCTGGTGCGCGGCTGGCGCTGCAATCAGGTGACTCGCTGCGCTTGACGAGTCGCACCGTGATGGTTGCCACGATGGTGGTGGTTGCCAGCCAAGACGAAGTGTTTTTGCTTTGCCACACTGGCGGTGACGATGCAGTTTCGTGGGTTGAACGCATCGACCCCGTCACGCTTGAACCACTGGCATCGAGTGAAAAGCTGCCTGGTGGGCCGGCGTGGCCTGGGGGAGTATCTGTGCATGCGAACGGCGACCTCTACGTGGTGTTCGGTAACCATGCGCATCGCTTGAGTCGTGAGTTGCAACTGCTGGCGTCTCGCGAGTTGCCGCGTCACCGCCCCTACAACAGTTTCGTCACCCTGCCCGACGGTCACCTTGTCACCAAAGACTTCAGCGGCTCACGCCCTGGCGCGGAGGTGAGTGAACCGTTCGCTGCCACGCAGCTTGTCGTTCTCGAACCCGACTCGCTGGCAGTGGTTGCGACGCTAGATATGCCCGAGGCTTCGATCGCGCGACTCTCGGCTGACGACAATGACGTCTATGTGGTGGGCACGACCGCATTGTGGCGTGCTCAATGGAATGGCACCTCACTCTTGCTCGACCGCCGTCATGGCACGTATCGACAACTCGCCGGGCAGGGCTTCGGATGGGACGCCGTGATCGCCGACGGCAGCGCGTGGTTTCTCGACAACGGTGAAGGCACCCATCGCTTCGCCGGCACCTTGCGTGGTGTCGGTGTCGCGACTGCCCCGTTGCATTTGGTGCGGGTGCGACTCGACGATTTTCGGGTGTCGCTCACCGAGATTTGTGGTCTTGCTGGGGGAGTGGTGGCGAACCCACCGGTGGTCGATGACCAACGAAAGATTGTGGTGGGTTTCGACAGTGGCAATGGAATCTTGGCTGGGTTCGCCTACGACGATGCTTCGGTGCGACCGCTGTGGTCTCACGCTCAGAACCACGGGTCACACATGTTGTGGTACCCCGACTCGGGCGAGTTGGTGTCGGCCCACCACGACGTCGAACGCGGAATCGAGCAGGTGGTGGTGCGCGACATTGCAACAGGTGTCGAGAAGGCGAGAGTTGACACGGCATCACCGATTCAGTCGGTGGTGTTTCCGGCGTGTGGCACGCGACGCGACTTTTATTGGTGCAGCATGCTGGCGGTGAGTCGCATCAGCGTGGCGTAGAGCGCGGTGGCGTGGCACGCGGTAATTGGGCGCGTGGCACGCGGCGACACGGCGCGTCGCTATGTTGCTTTGTGTTGCTGCGTTACGACGTCATGCCGCGCAAGCCCACCAAATGGCGCGCGTATTCAATTTCGCCCATGTGGCGCAGTGCGTGCTGGTAGATCCAACATTCAAGACCGTCGAGCACAGTGATGCCTGCTTCGCCACCAACCCGCGCCGAATAGGTTGAAGCAATCTGCGGCGGGTACGGCTTGGTGAAAATCACGCGGTCGAGATCAGTCGGTGACAGTTCGGTAATCCACTGCTCGATACGTGCGAACACTTCTGCCATGTACTGCTTGAATGCGTCGTAATCGCCGATTTGCTGGTGCACCATTTCTTCGACCGTGCGGTGCTTGCCGTGATCGTTGATCGCCGGAGCAACTCGCTTGGCCCACTCGTCGTTCCACAATGGCGCTTGGCCACTCAGCAACATGAACGATGCGTCGATCATGTTGACGATGTGAAACAGGCTGAAGGCAATCGGCAGCACACCTTCGCGCTCTTGATAGTTCACATGATGCAGGTCCATCGTGGCGGTGGCATCTTCGTAGAGCGAGAAGATCGCCCGCATGCGCCGGCGCAATGAGTCGAGCACGAGATCAGACATGGCGCGAGCGTACACTGACCCCATGTTTGACTATCGGCTCGGAGTTCACGAGGTCGCCGACGGCTGTCATGCGTACCTACAGCCAGATGGTGGCTGGGGCTACAGCAATGCCGGGCTTGTCGTTGGCGACGGACGCTCGCTGCTGGTCGACACGCTCTTTGACTTGCGACTCACCGATGCGATGCTCGCCGCCATGTCACCTCTGACGCGCGGTGCGCCTATCACCACATGCGTAAACACCCATGCCAACGGCGACCACTGTTACGGCAACGAGCGTGTCGCCGGGGCGGAGATCATCGCGTCGCGGGCCGCCGCCGAAGAGATGCAACATGTGCCACCCGCAATGTTGGCCGCGCTCAACAAGGCCCCAGGTGAAGTAGGCGAGTTGTTCCGCCGCTTCTTTGGTGATTTCGACTTCGACGGCATCACTTTGACGGTGCCGACGCGCACGTTCGAAGGTCGGCTCGATGTTGATGTGGCCGGACGAGTCGTCGAACTCATCGAGGTGGGGCCTGCCCACACCAACGGCGATGTGATCGTGCACGTGCCCGACGCCAAGACGGTGTACACGGGCGACATTCTCTTCATCAACGGCACACCGATCGTGTGGGCGGGGCCGCTCGAAAACTGGATTGCCGCCTGCGACCTCATCGTGTCGCTCGGTGCCGAGGTGGTGGTGCCTGGTCATGGCCCGATCACTGACAACGCCGGCGTTGTGCAGGTGCGCGACTACCTCTCGTTTGTGTTGAGTGAAGCATCAATGCGCCAAGATCACGGTATGGATGCCTTCGATGCCGCCCGCGATATCGCACTGGGGGCCTATGGAAACTGGGGCGAGTTCGGGCGCATCTGTGTAAACGTCGACACCGTGTATCGCTCACGCGATGCGACATACAAGAGCCCCGATGTGGTCGAGCAGTTTCGCCGTATGGCGAGCCTCGAGTCGTCGCGCTAGTGGCGTTCTCTCGCGGCTCGGCATTGCCGCGCGAATCGTCGCGCTAGTGGAGCTCGGGCAAGATCACCGAACGACCGTCGGCAGTCGTGGTGACCTGAATCTTTTGGTGATACACATTGCTGAGCAGCGCCGGTGTGAGCACCGTTTGCGGCGAACCGCTCGCCACACATCGCCCCTCATGCAGCACCACCACGCTGGTTGCATATCTCATGGCGACATTGAGGTCGTGCAAAACCGCAACGACAGCGCGGCCCTCATCAACGAGTGAACGAGCGATCGCGAGAAAGCGTTCTTGTTGACCGATGTCAAGCACGGCGGTGGGCTCGTCGAGCAACAAGAGCGGTGTGTCTTGCGCCAGCACGCGGGCCATCGAGACTCGTGCCTGTTCGCCAACCGACAGCGTTTGGTACGTGCGGTTGGCGAGTGAGGCGACGTCCATTCGTTGTATTGCAGCAGTGATACGTGCGTCGTCGTCATCATTAAGCCATGGGCTGCGACCCATCGCCACGATTTCGCGAACCGTGAAGGGAAATGAGATGGTGATCTGTTGTGGCAGTACGGCGCGAACACGTGCCAAGTCGCGCGGTGCGTAGTCAGCGAGGCTGCGACCGTTGATGTCGACTGAGCCGGACGAGAGGGCAAAGTCTCCAGCTGCCGCACCGAGCAATGTCGACTTGCCTGCACCGTTCGGGCCGAGCACGGCAATGAGTTCTCCAGCGCGTACTTCAAGGTCGACACCGTCGAGCAGCACGGTGCCACCGCGCACCACGCGAATGTTTCGCGCTGAGAGTGACGCGCTCATGCCCAGCCACCTTGACTGCGACGAGTGCTGCGCAGCAACAGGAGGAAGAACGGTGCACCAATCAAGGCAGTCACGACACCGAGCGGCAACTCGGCGGGCGACAGCAGCGTGCGCGCCGCGAGGTCGGCGAGCAAGGTGACGCTGGCGCCGAGCACGGCGGAAGTCCACAGCAAATGTCGGTGGCGTGGCCCGAGCACCAAGCGCATGATGTGCGGCACGAGCAACCCAACGAAGGCGATCATTCCGGTGGCGGCAACGGCGCTCGATGCCAAGAGCCCGACGACCGCAATTGCTTGCAGTCGCACCCGTTCGACCTTGATGCCGAGGTGGCCCGCCGAACGATCGCCGAGGGCGAGGGTGTCGAGCACACGCGAAAAACCGACGCTGGCAGCCAGACCGACGATGGCGAGCGGAATCACCACACCAACTGCTTTCCATGTTGCTAAGCCGAGTGTGCCGAGGCTCCAGAAGGTGACGCTGCGAATCTCGTCATCATCGGCGACGAAGACGGCAAAGCCGATGACTGCTCCGGCAAAGGCGTTGATTGCGATGCCGGTGAGAATCAACGTGACGACCTCGGTCTTGCCGTCGGTGCGCGACAGCACATAGACGAGCGCGGTCGACAACGTGCCACCGAGAAACGCGGCAATTTGCACACCGAGTGGCAGTTGGTTCAGCCCGACGATGATTGCAAGCACCGCGCCGACGGCAGCGCCCGCCGACACACCGACGGTTGCTGGTTCAGCGAGCGGATTGCGAAAGATTCCCTGCATCAACACGCCAGCCACAGCGAGGCTTGCACCAACGACGACCGCCAATACCACGCGCGGCAGTCGCACTTGCCAAAACACGTCGTGGGCGATTGAGTCGACGGTGTCGCGAGCCGGGCCGTCGACGATGATGCGCAGAAGATCACCGAGCGGAATGCGAAATGCTCCTGTCGCTAGCGAGAGCAACGCGGTCATCGCAAAGAGTGCCGCCAGAAAGATTCCGACAGCTGAAACGTTGGTGCGGCGGGCGGTGGTCATGCGTCGCTACTGAAACTGCGGAGAATCTCCGCCAGCCGCTCGATGAGCGCACCAGTACGGGGACCAAAAGAGAGTAGTAGGTCATCGTCAACGGCGATCACGGCACGCGTGGTTGCGGCGCGAGTGCTTGAGACCCCAGGTAAGGCGAGCAGCCCGTCGATGCCTCCCACCGACTCGAGCCCGCGAGTCATCACGAGCACGACGTCGGGGTCTGCTTGCACGATGGCCTCGGCAGTGAGTGGCGTGAAAGCGGCCAGACCGTTGAGTGCGCCGACATCGACGCCACCGGCTGCGGCGATGATTTCGTCGGCGCCCGAACCTGAACCACCAAGCAGATACACCGATGCGGTGCCACGCACGTACAAGAATGCGACGCGAAGAATCGCTGACGCCTTGCCGATATTTTTCAGGGCGTCATCGATGGCGCCCTGACTAAGGGAAATGAGCCGCTGACCAGCCTGCGGAACACCGAGAGCTGCAGCCAACAAGGTGACACGATCTGGCAGATCTGACAGAGTCCACACTTCGGGGGCAATCACGACGGGCACTCCCGCGCCGCGTAGTTGTTCGAGCGCTTCAGGTGGGCCGGTGCGAGTGTCGCCGATTACCACCGTTGGCCGTAGTGACAACACACTCTCAGCACTGACATCGTGACCGTTGCTTACTTCGTCAATCGTTTGCAACGAGTCGAGAGTCGTCGTTGCATCGCGACCGATGATGTTGTCGCGTAAGCCCAGCGACACGACGATTTCGGCAATGGCTTGGTTCAGCACCACGATGCGTGAGGCGTCGGTCACTGTCACCGAAGTGCCACTGGCATCGGTAACACTCGCGGGCAACATGGGTTCGTCGCGCTCGACAATCGGCAGTGGATAATCCTGCGACAGAATGAAGCGTGAACTTTCGCCCCCCGGCTCATCGGTGCTGCCACAAGCAGGTGCAATGACCACGAGCAACGAGCACATCATGACCCGCCGCAACATCGCCTTTCAGGGTACGAGCGAGGTCCCTTTGCGACAGCGTCGAGTGATGAGACGTCGGTTACTCATGCTGAGTGCCGCAGCATCGCTGGCACTGATGGCCTGTGGCGGTGCAACGTCATCGAGCGACACGGTCTTACGTAACACGTCATCGAGTGACACGGCCGGTGCGCCTGCAGCGACCACAACGGTGCAGGCCGTGACCTCGACGATTGGTGCGCAGATGTCGTCGACAGTGCCCACGACATTGCCCACCACGGTGCCAGCAGTGACAACCACGCTCGGCGCAGTGGTGCCGACGACGGTGCTGCCGACGGTGACGACAAGCACCACGCTCGTCGCAGTGACGACGACAACGACCACACTCGTGACAACGACACTTGCGCCGCCGACCACCGTTCGAGTGGTCGGGCCACCCAGACTTTCGGTGAGCCAGACATCGGGTCTTGATCCGGCGGGCACGCGCATCACCGTGCGAGGCACGGGATACGACGTGACCAAAGGCGTCTATGTGATCGTGTGCAATCAAGCTGCGTGGACTGAAGCACGCCGCTGTGTTGGTGGTGTGAACATTGACGGCTCGTCACCCGTTTCGGAATGGGTGTCGACAAATCCGCCCGCGTATGCCAAAGGTCTCACCGTCCCCTTCGCTAGCGACGGATCGTTCTCCGTAACTTTGTTGGCACGAGCGATAGGCGATGCCATTGACTGCACGAAAGAAAAGTGCGGTGTGGTGACGTTCGCAGATCACACTCGTCGCGATGATCGTTCACAAGACGTCTTCGTGGCAATTACCTTCACGACTGGCTCGTAGTCAGTCGAAATGCAATCCCTTCACGGAAAGTTGATCCAAATGACATCTCCCCGCCGAATCATTGCTGCACTCACTGCCGCACTGCTTGTTTCATTGTTCGCAGTGCCGACACCGGCTTCTGCCGCCGTCGCGGTGGCGCTAAGCAAGCAGATTTCGCTGAGCGATGGTGACCAGATCACGGTGACTCTCACGGGTGTTCCCGCCACTCAGGGCGTGTATGTTCAACAGTGTTATCAGCCGGTGATTGGTCAGCGCGCTGCGACGGGTTTGAAGTGCAACGGCAGTCTGCAGCAAACCGACGTGATGATTTGGGCCTCGATGGATGGTTCGCGCGGCTCGCAGCCCGCATCGGCACCACTCACGTTTACCGTGCGCGAGAAGGTGACTGTGGGCTCGACGGTCTATGAGTGTGGGGCGTGGAACTGTTTTCTCTTCGTATATCGCGACCACCGTGGTCTTAGCGACACTGCTCTCGACACCGTCGTGCCGTTGGTGTTTCTGGCGCAGCAAGAGTTGAAGATGCGCTCATTTGGTCTGGCGAAGAACGGAGCATCGGTGCGGGTTGGTGCAAGCATGAATCTGCGCTCCGACTCGATGGTGACAGAGCAAGGTGTCGATGTGCGGGTCAAGAGCACGACTCCTAACGTTTGCACTGTGGCGCGAGGCAAGGTAACCACGACCGTGCGATTCGCGGCACGCGGCACGTGCACATTGCGGCTAACGGCCAAGGGCGATGCGGTCTTCAAGCCACTCGTGACCGAGGTGTCATACAAGGTCGGCTGAACGCGACGATCCCTGAGCGTCAGCTTGGCGAGCACACGCTCATGGCAAAGTTCGCCGCGGTTATAACCCCGCGCATGTGCCGACGATGCTACGAGAATCTGCACCCCCAGCCATCGTGCCGTCATCGCGAATGACGATGGCGTGCGCGTGACCGAAGCCTGAGTCGAAGCGACCGCGTCGCTCAACGGCATGACCACGGTCGGCCAAGCCACTCGCCCATGCATCGGGCGCGTGGCCTTCGACATTGACCACCGGCGCACTCTTCGCCGTCCACGTGTCGAACCCGGTCTTCGGGCCACGCAAGGCGAAGCGACCAGCGTTCACGGTTTCCCACGGGAAGCGTGACTGGTCGTGGCGCAACATTCGTGTGATGATCTGCAACAGAATCTGTGGCTGTGCATCACCACCCATCGTGCCGAGCACCGAGAAAAGTGAACCGTCGCGACGTGTGATCACCGCAGGGCACAAGGTGTGTGGTGGCTTGCGGCCTGGGGCAACTTCAGCGGGGTGACCCTGCTCGACGGAAAACCCCAGCCCGCGGTTGTGCAGGTTGATGCCGGTCGACGGCTCGACCAAGAGCGAACCGAACCCTGAGGCGTTCGAGTTGATGAGTGACACGCCCATGCCGTTGCGGTCGGTGGTGCAGAGATAGGTCGTATCGCCATCGCTCGCTGATACTGGTCGTACCGAAGCAAGCGACGGGTCGACCATCGGCGCACGCGCGACAAGTGAGGGAATCACTGCCGCCAGGTCGGCACGGTCGTGCAAGACGAGGGGGCGATCGTGGCTGACCGCAGTGGTTGCTTCAACCAGCATGTGCGCCCACTGCGCATCGTTTGGGTCGTCGGGCAGGTCGCACTGCTCAGCTACACCGAGCGCAGCAAGAAAGAGGTATCCCTGAGAAGGCGCAGGGATCGACCAGATGCCATGGCCGAACGCCGCAAGCGTGAGCGGCTTCACCCACTCGGCGCTCACCGATTCGAGATCGTTCGCAGAATAGAGACCCGCGCCCATGCGTGCGAGACCGTCTCCGAACTCACCGCAATAGAACGCATGAGCGCCACCCGCGGCAATCGCACGTAACGTGCGCGCCACACCTTCGCGCCGAACGGGCGAGCCCGCGGTGAGTGCTTGGCTGGCAAGTTCGGTGAAGTTCGGTTTGTAGGCAGCCGGCATCAACTGCAACGAACCCACCAGAAGGGGCGAAGCCGGGAAACCTTCTTCTGCCAATCGAATCGCCGGAGCAAGCAACGTGCTGAACGGCAACGTGCCGAAGCGTTCGTGAAGCGCCACCCATCCGGCAACTGCTCCAGGCACGGTGACTGAACGAAGGTCTCCGTGAAAGGGCATCTCGCGGTGGCCCTCGGCGCGTAGTTGGGCGGAATCGACGCCGCTCCCGGCTCGCCCTGCTGCGTCAAGTGCGTGCACCGTGCCGTTGGTGTGCACGAGCGCGAAGAGATCGCCGCCCATGCCGCAGAGATGCGGCGCCACCACGGCCATCGCGGCGTTCGTCGCGATGGCGGCGTCAACCGCATTACCGCCGAGTGCCAACACGTGGGCGCCTGCCTGGGTTGCGACGCCGTCGGCGCTGGCAACGACACCGTGGCGCGAGTGCGCGCCCGAACTCATGTTGCGGCAGCGTCGCTCGCGTAGCGAACGCCCAACTGGCGGCGAATCTCATCCATCGTCTCGGCGTACGCGAGTGTCTCAGCGTGGCTGAGCCGAGGGCTTTCGATGAAGCCTTGTTCGATGCAGCGATGCACTTCGAAAACTTGGTGTCGCAGGCCTTGACCGTTCTCATCATGGCGGTGATACACGGCGGCCTTGTCGTTGAGCGCGACAGTGAAGCCGGGTGACACGTGCATGCGTCGTTCGACGGTGATGGTGCCACGTTCGCCGGTGATCGTGGCGACACACGGTGTGGCGACTTTTAGCGAACTGCGCAACACTGCGGTGGCGCCGCTTGCGTAGCCAAGCGTGTATGTGGCGTCGACGTCGACGCCTTGGTTGTTGAGTTCACCGACGGCGTGCACCGACTCGTGACCACCGAGCACGAATCGTGCGACGTGCAAGCAGTAGATGCCAAGGTCAAGCACCGAACCGCCACCCAATGCTGGGTCATTGAGTCGGTGGTGTGCATCGGTGGGGGCGACGAAGCCGAAGTCGGCTTCCACCCGCGTGACGCGGCCGAGCGGTTGCGACTCGAGGGTTGCGCCGAGCGCAACATAGACCGGCAAGAAGCGGCTCCAGATCGCCTCCATTACGAACCGCTTGCTATCGCGCGCGGTGCGCACCATTGACTTCGCTTCGGTCAGATTGAGTGCGAACGGTTTTTCGCAGAGCACGTGTTTGCCAGCGCGAAGGTACATTTCGGTGTCGCTGCGATGACGCGAGTTCGGCGTGGCGACATAAACGATGTCAACATTCGGGTCGTCGGCAAGCGCTTCGTATGACCCGTAAGCACGAGCAATTGTGCGACGGTTGGCGAACTCGCGCGCCGAATCACTGCTGCGTGAACAAACGGCGACAACATCGGCATCGGGCACCTGACGCAGACCATCGACGAAGTCACTCGCGATGCGCCCAGTGCCGGCGATACCCCAGCGAAACTTCACACCTCTAGCCTTGCCGAACATGGCCGACCGCACCGAATCTGACGGAGGCACGGGCGACGGCGCAAGTGGTGGTGGCGCAAATGGCGGCACGCGAGATGGCGGCGGTGCCGGCGCTTCGGCGCCGCTAGGCGGTCGACTCGTCGAAGTGCTGCGTCTCTTTGGCTGGTTGGGAGTCATTGGAGTCGGAGGACCCGCCGCGCATATCGCAATGATGCGCACGCGCGTAGTGCAGCAGCGCGGCTGGGTGAGTGACGACGAGTTCGCGCGAATGGTGGGGGCGTGCGCATTGGTACCCGGCCCGAACTCAACCGAGATGGCGATGGCGCTTGGTGCCAAACGCGCGGGCTGGCGCGGGCTCGTGACGGGCGGAGTGTCGTTCATTGTTCCTGCTTTTCTCATCGTGTGCGCGATCGGCTGGGTGTATGAAGATGTGCTGACGAGCGCGACCATCGCCGACATTCGACGGTGGGTGGTTCCTGTCGTTGCCGCACTCGTACTTGACGCGTTGTGGAAGCTGCGCACCACCGCCGTGCGCGACGTTCGCGATGCGGTGATTGTGGTGCTGGCACTTGTTGGTGCGGTCGTTGGTGTTCCGGAGTTGTTGGTACTGGCGATCGTCGGCGCAGGCTCGGTGGCGCTGCGCGCACGACCCGAGATGCGCACCACGAATTCGTTCTTGGCGCCACTCGTCGTCGCCAGTACGGTGACGCTCAACGTGCCGCTGTGGCAGATCTTTCTCGTCTTCTTGCAAATCGGGTCAGTGATCTACGGCAGCGGATACGTCTTGTTGGTGTTCCTTGATGCCGAAGTTGTGGGTCGAGGCTGGATTTCTTCAGACGTGCTGCTCGATGCGATTTCGGTTGGTCAATTCACGCCGGGCCCCGTCTTCACGACGGCCACCTTCATCGGTTGGCACCTCGCAGGTCTTGCCGGTGCGGCCGTGGCAACGCTTGGCATCTTCGGGCCTTCGTTCGTATTCGCCGGGCTCGTCGACCGGGTGGTGCAGTGGTCGCAACGGTCGAAACTGTTCGGCGCGTTTCTGCGCGGGGTTTCCACCGGCTCGATCGCACTGATGGTGGTGGTGCTGATTCGACTTGCCGACGAAGCATTTGTCGATTGGTTAGCAGTTGCGATGTTCGCACTGTCTCTCGCGGTGATTGTCGGCATGCCGCGGTGGCGCGAGGCGAGACGCTCGCGAGTGGGCTAGCGCGAACGGCAGGCGCAGTTGGCTAACGCGACTCGCGCCATGCGACGCCATCGGGCCAGCGGCCGATTCCGCCCGATTCGAGTTTGAGGCCCGACAATCGACGATCGGCATGTTGTGACCGCCAGGTCAGCATGCGTTGGGCAAGCGGCAACACACGAGCAGCATCGGTAATTGGCGTTCGCCACGTCGGGTCGGTCGCCAAGTCGAACGCCAACCAGTCGCCATTGCCGAACTGCACGTACGCAGACGTCTCGTCGCGTTGCACGCAGAGATTCTGTCGCTCGAGTCGTCGATCATGCGGCCAGTTCAACGCCGAGCCATTCTTGTCGTCGTCGATGTAGATCTGCCGCCAGTCGTATTCCCACGTGGCCATCTCCCGCCAGTCGTCGGGTGTGTCGCCTGACAACCACGGCACGAGCGAGCGCCCGTCGCATTGAGCTGGGATCGGTGCTTCGATCAGGTCGCACAACGTGGGGAAGACGTCAACGTTCTCGGTGAATGCGCGCACCACCCGCGCGTGACCGCCGGTGTGTTGTGGCGAACGCACCATGCCGATGATGTGATAACTCTGCTCGAAGTATCCGAGCTTCTCACGCAGGCCGTGGTCGCCGAGTTGTTCACCGTGGTCGGCCGTGATGACGATTACGGTGCGATCCCACTCGCCGCGCTCACGTAAGGTTTCGATGATTCGACCGAGGTGATGGTCGACTTCGCCGATCATGCCGTAGTACTGCGCACGCATCTCGCGCATGCCTGCTTCGGTGCGCGGGGCCGACGCCTCGGGCAGCTGCATCACAGCATCGTGAAACGGGTGACGATCTGCCGCGGGTGTGATCGGCATGTCGACTGCCCCGGGGTCGTACGCACGGCTCCACTTACCCGCAGCGTTATACGGCGGATGCGGTCGCAGAAAACTCAAGTGCGCGAACCATGGCGTGTCGGCCGGACGTGCCGGCGCGCGGGTGTTGCTAGCGCCGGGGCCATGAGCGCCGCGATCATTTAGCCAGCCGAGAAACGTGTCGGTGAGAAACGCCGTGATGCTCAACGATTCGTCGCGCTCAGGTTCGCTGATCAACGCAGCAACGTGATCGGTGATGTCGTGGCCGTGAGCGCGAAGATGTGCGAGCCACGGCACATAGGGTTCACTCAGGTCGAGCACCCAGTCAAAACCCGGCAGTATGTGTTGGTACGACGACAATCGTGGGTCATTGGCGCTGGTCGTGGTGCGGGGGTCGACACCTTGGTCGGTGTAACCAAAGAGCGCGGGTGAATAGCCGACGCGTCGAGCAGAGCGCGCAACGTTGTCGAACCGGTCATCGAGCGGCGAGCCGTTGAAACACACCCGGTGATTCATCTGGTAAGTGCCGGTGTACAAACTGGCGCGACCTGGCGAACACGGTGCCGACTGGCTGAAGTGTCGTGCGAACGTCGTCGACTCTTTGGCGAGCGCGTCGAGGTTCGGCGTGCGCACCACCTTGTGCCCAAGCGACGAGAGACAGTCGCCGCGAAACTGATCGAGCGTCACGAGCAAGACATTCGGCCGCATGGTGCGTTCACTCATCAAGTCAAGTGTGGCGCACCAAGGCCACCGTGCAAAAGTGCGGTGCCCCTATTGCGTGCCGAGTGCCGAGCGATCTTCGCGAACGGGGTCGCGCCATGACGAGCCTGCCGGCTCAACGATCACCTGGTGCAACCCACCCGCAGTGAACGTGAACGGCGCATGTTCACCCGGAATCACTGAATGACCGCGCAGGTAACCGACGGTGAATCCGGCGGTGCCATAGAAGAAGGGCACCGTTGCGCCGATCTCTGCGCTGCCGACTGGAAGGTCGTCGTAGAACAGAGCGACATCACCCTTGAAACGACCCGTCGCTGAGAATTCGACAATCAATCGGTGGTTGCCAGCCGGAATCTCAACTTCTGCCACCGCTTCAAACTGTCGCAGTCCGAGAAAGTTGTGCAGGTAGTGCAGGCGGTTGTTGCGCACGAACACCGCGTAGCCAGCTGAGGCAGAACCGTGCGCGCAGATGGTGCCGCCAACTTCACCACGCGAGGTGACTTCGGCGGTGATGCGAAACCCGCGGTTGTGCAGGTTTGGTGCGACCGCACGGGGTAGCGAGCCGATGCCCGGCCGATACACGTAGCGCTCTCGCTTCTGTCGCCGATCGCCGAATTTGCCTGGCTGGTTGTTGAGTGGCAGCACACGATGTGCTTCGGCGTCTTGCCACCACAGTGCGATGAGCTCGCGCAGCTTCTCGGGGTGTTCGTGCGCGAGGTTGTGTGCCTCGGCGCGGTCGTTGTCGACGTGGTACAGCTCCCACGGGTCGTCGTCGAAGGCGATGGTCGGGTCGCTGCCGTCGTAACCGAGGCCAGCCATTGGGTGAAAGACCACCGCCTTCCAGCCGTCGTGATACATCGCTCGCGAGCCCATCATCTCGAAGTACTGCTGGCGATGTTTGGTGGGTGCGTCGGCGGCATGCAGCGTGTGGGCGAAACTCACGCCTTCGATTGGTGTTTGCTTCACGCCGGCGATTTCATCAGGCGGTGTGATCTGCAAGATGTCGAGCAGTGTTGGCATGAGGTCGACAGCGTGTGCGTATTGATGTCGCACTTCGCCGCGCGTGGTGATGCCCTTCGGCCAGTGCACGATGAGCGGATCGGTGACGCCGCCTTCGTGCGTCTCGCGCTTCCAGCGTTTGAACGGCGTGTTGCCTGCCCATGCCCAACCCCAGGGGTAGTGATTGTGGGCATGTGGTGTGCCGAGCAGGTCGATTCGCTTCAGGTTTTCTTCGAGGCTTTCAGGTACGAAGTTGAAGAAGAACACCTCGTTGTACGAGCCTTTCGGTCCGCCCTCAGCTGAAGCACCGTTGTCGCTCATCACGACGAAGATCGTGTTGTCGAATTCACCGAGTGCCTTGAGGTGATCAACGAGACGGCCAACCTGCGCATCGGTGTGCGTGAGAAACCCGGCGTAGACCTCCATCATTCGCGCATAGAGACGTCGCTCGTCAGCTGACAATGAATCCCACGCCGGCACCCAGTGCGGGCGTTCACTCAACGTCGTGTTCTTCGGCATGACACCCGACTGCACTTGTCGGGCAAACACTTCGTCACGCCACGCGTCCCACCCTTTGTCGAACTGACCGCGGTATGGCTCGATGAATGAAGCTGGCGCTTGATGCGGTGCATGACACGCACCCGGCGCAAACCACAAGAAGAATGGCTTCGTCGGGTGCGCGGCGCGCGCATCATTCATGAAGAGGATTGCCTTGTCGGCCATGTCTTGGGTGAAGTGGTAGCCCTCTTCCGGGGTTGCCGGCGGATCAATCTCGTGATTGTCGTAGACGAGGTCGGGGTGATACTGGTCGGTCTCGCCGCCGAGGAATCCGTAATACCGCTCAAAGCCGCGACCAAGCGGCCAACGCCAACGACGCGCACCCATCTGATGTTCGTATGGCGGAGTCAGATGCCA
>Ga0214923_10005348_pt1 | contig 14975 bp, 5 predicted proteins | sample LL1510_MetaG_FD_177993 | JGI IMG/M metagenome (GOLD analysis project Ga0214923, IMG submission 177993) | Freshwater microbial communities from Lake Lanier, Atlanta, Georgia, United States - LL-1510 | ecosystem: Environmental > Aquatic > Freshwater > Lake | place: USA: Georgia | collected 2015-10-15 | reverse complement strand
GGGTCTTTTCACGATATTTTTCAACCTTTGTATCAATAGCATTTAATTTGTCAAAAATACTATCCATTTTGGCTAATTTCTCCTCCAATTTATTTATTTGTGAAAATAAATTATCAAAATATTCATTTTGTTTTGATTCAATATTTTTTTGGCTGGTAACCAAATCAGTAATATCTAATTCTTCTGAATCACCCTTATTGCCTTTTTCCTCACTATCACCCTCATCATCAATAACTGTAACATCCTCATCTGCTTCAACATCAATTGGTTCTGGATTTGCAGCACTTAAAGCATCTTCAGACCCCCCTGGTGGAATTGGTGAAACTTCTCCTGGTGGAGTTAATGGGGCATTTGGCATTGGTGCAGCATTTGGGTCTCCCATAGGGGGTGGTGGAGGTGGTAAAGTAGCATCTTGCTCACTTATGTATCTATTGATATTATGATATCTGTTAATTTCATTTAAAATTTTCTGATCTATTTTCATTTTATTAATCATTTAATAATTCTTTTATCCCACCATGAGTTTTGACCTTAACTTGCCTGTTAATTGTTTTAGTTTCAGTACGCTCAATTAAGCCATCCTTTTCTTTAACAACAAAACATTCACCTGTGATTATATCACAAACTTCTTTTGAACCATCATCTAGTATTTGTTCTTTTGTGGAAGATGAATGTCTTAAATAATTATTTAAATTTTCAATCATATTATTTTATTTTACATATAAATATATCAATTAAAGCAATTATTTAAATAATTTTAATTTAATTTAGGATAAAGAATTAATTTTGTATAATTAACTCTCCAATATTTTATCTTTAATAAAGGAATTTCAATAGAAACAATATCTCCAATAATATCATTATTATTTGTATTTTCATCATTTTTAATGAAATTACTATCACTTTCTATTTTTAACTTAATCTCATTTGATGTTAAATTATATTTATTATCTGTAGTTGTTGCAGATTCAGCAATAAACTTTATTCCAGTATAAGGTACATTATTACTTTCTTTATCTATTTTAATATTAACTAATATTGAATAGGTTTCACCAGATTTAACATTAACTTTAAAATCAGATATAATTGGCGCACCATCAAGAACATATAATTTAATTAATGTCTCCTCAATAGTCTTATTCATATTATCCAAAAATAATAATTCTTTTGGATTTTTAGTTTCAAAAAACAAATCTAAATAATATGGTAAAGTATATGAAGGCTCCATTGGTATTCTTGTTGTTTTAATATTATTATATGTATATTCACACACTTTCTTTAATTTAACCAAATTAGCATTATTTTTTGCATCAACATAATTTGCTTCTTGATTTTTCTTAAAATCTTCTGGTGGAGATAATGCCCTCAATGATGCATATGCACTTTCTAATTTTTTCTCTAATTTAGCATAAAACTTATTTTTCTTTAATTTTTCAATCTTGTCAATTGGACTAAATGTAGGATCATCAGTTGGATTTTCCCCATAAAGCCAAAAAATGATATATATATCTATAAAACTACCTATATTATTTTCTACCCTTGAGACAAAACCATCAAGTGCCAAACTCATATATTTAACATATAAATCAAATGAACTAAAAATAGCAAATGGTGTTTGTATATTTTCATTCTCAACATTCTTTGCACAATAAAATGTTTTCTTATCTTGGTTATATACTGATGTGTCCCCCCTCTTATAGGTTAGCCACACATTTCCAAAGTTATTGTGATTTGCTTTAAATTTATTATCATCAAAAGATGATAGATAACTTATAATGTAAATATAATCAGCCAATTTACCTCCAACTGTTTTAGTTATTCCAGAATATATTTCAGTTGCAGATGAATAAATAATATTCTCATCTGTTATTCTTTCATATTCAACATAATTTTCAAATAAGTATTTTATACATTCACTTGAATTTGTCTGCTTTGTTCCACTAGTTTGAGAATTATTTGTTTCACTAGATTTTTCTGTCTTTTCATTTTGAATAGATTTAGCATAATTACTTTCTATCTTGGACAATAAATTTTCATTAATACTAGTTAAATATGTATCTGTACTTGGGGGTGCATATATACTTTGTCTAGTTCCAGTAAATGTTGTTTCAAATGTTCCTGGCGCAATTTTATGTGATACTTCTGTAATAAAATAAGGACCCCCAAACATTGGAACATGTTCCAAATTGAAGTACATTGTTGGCTGAATTAAAGCATTACCAAAACAAGTTATAGTAGATTTATAACTTAAATTCTTATATAGATTAAATAATGATGCACTTTGAGTAGTTTCTCCCCTACCAGAATTTAAATTTCTAATTTCCTCTTGTTGTATCAATGATTCCAATGTTGCTGTACCATTATTCTGGTCAACTGTTACCCCATAAAAAATGGCTTGATTTCTAATCCCAGCATCAACCAAAAAACTAACACACTTATTTGATTGAGACCAATCTTTTTTACTTGTTTGATCTTCCAAGAATGGTATCTTTGATGGTTTTAACATATCAATAGCATCATCCCCATATCTAAAATCTTTTGGACCTTTAGGTGTTGTTGAATCTCTTCCAGAAAAAATACAAACCAATTTTGGCCCTGATTTTCTATAATCAACATCTGTATAATTACCCCAAACATCATTGGCAATATCAGTAGCACTTTCAATTACATCTTCAATATTATCAGTTGGTGATAATGCACCATAGAAATTAACATATGATGGCATTGGTAAAACATTAAAATTATTCTTAACAAGAATTCCACCAATGAAATTAAATACTGGAGTCTTTAAATTTGTTTTTGTTCCTACAAATATTTTCTTCAAATCAAAAATATCCACATAATATAAATCGCCAATATTCCTACCACCCCTATCCAAAAATAAAACATCCTCAAATAAAGTTCTACTTGTAAAATCACTGCTAGAAATCCACTTGTCATTTATTGACTTAAATGTTTCATACAAATCATATTTGGAAAATTTACTATCTAACCCTGAATTTATTTCATTAATTTCAATAATGTCAATATTATCAATCTCCTTCTCTAATAAAGTTAATGTTGCATTTAAATTATCCTCTACAAATGTATCTAATGAATTTTGATAATTATTTAATAAAATTAAAAATTGTTGCTTGTTAAATAAGGGGTTATTTAATTTTTGTGTTGCATATATTTTAATTGGTTTTGCTAATGCAATAACATTTGCTTCAGTAAATTCAATATTGTTATCAATAAAGAAATCTGTAATATATGAACCATTATTTTTATAAGTTAATGAACTAATTGTTGAAAAACCAACATGTTGTCTTAATGCCTTCCAAGCATTTTCATTTGCTAATTCAGACAATTGTAATGCTATATTATTTGGTAAACTATTTGCTACATACCCATTAAATTTTGCTGGATTTAAAATCCTAGAATTACCACCCAAATGACTAATTAATGAATTATAATAATATCTATCATATTGTGTTGGATTACCATATTTAAATAACATATCATAACTCAAAAATCCATCCAAAAAATTGGTTATATTCTCTTTCTGATATTTGGCAGATTGTTCATAAAATTCAGTATTAATTAAATCAAGATAGTTTGATGGGACTTCCATCAAATTTCTAAAGAGTAATTGGAAATTTTTATATGCTGAAACTGGATTACTATAATCCAAACCAATCAAATTTATCTGATCCTTATCTTGGTCAATATCATATATTGATTTGCTGAAATTTAAAAATTCAGTTTCAAATAAATTTAATGTATCATAATCAAATATTGAAAATATATCCTCAATTGATGCATAATTTTCATTCCCAAAATCCATTAACAATGAAAATGCATTTGCATCTCTTTTATTATTAAGATATTCTGTGTGATTTGGTTTTTTTAAATTATCTAATGTAAATGAATTATATTCATCTTGCATAGTCAAACTAATTCCCCCATTGTGAGCAGTATTTAATAATGAATCAACTGATGAATAAGTAAAATTACTTTTAGCTATTGAAGAATTTGTAATTAAATTATTATTTGTTGATGGTAATACATAATATTTAGATGTTGTACTAAAATTTGTATCTTCACAATAGTTGCTAAATGTTGAACTATCATATATATTTTTTGGAACTAATGCAGTATAACAATTAAAGGTTAACCCACTTATACCATATGTTAATGAATTAATTACTTTAAAACCCCTTTTCTCATTTACACTCAATTCATTATTTGTAAATCCAGAAAATAAATCATACCCATTTAAAAAAGCATTATAATCATTTAATAATACAGGATAAAAACCTATGCTAATATTATTATTTTCTTTTAATTTTATTGGTTGATTACCATTAATAATATATTCAAAATTTGAATCTGGATTAAAATTTGTTTTATAATCAAAATCTTTCCAAACTTCATCCAAAAAATCTACCCCGGTCTTAACTGTTTCTTTATACCTATGCCATATTGATCCATATTTTAATATCCAAGCATATGGTAATTTATGCAAAGCAGAATACTTTATAAAGGTTGCAAAAATGTGCCCATTCTTCTCTGGTTTGCCCTTATCAATGAAAAAACTGGTAAGGGGTGATAATGGTAGAGAATTTAAAAAAAGATAAGCAGAAGCAATATATGGGTGTTTTTCACCTGTTCTCCATTTATTAACCCCAACTTGAATGGCATTGTTAAATATTGGACTATTAATTAAAGATTTTGTTTGATTTGTTGAGAAGTTATCTTGATATATTGAACCATACATAACAGTTTTTTCTGTTGCAAAAAACTTAAATGGTCTATTTGTTACAATTTCATTATATTCTTTAAAATTTGTTATAACATTTCTCTTCCTATTGAATAATATTGTTTTTGTTGTGTCATATTTATTAGCAAAATCATTAGTTAAATTCTCACTAACCCATAATGCATCAGTAAAAGGATAAGTAAAATTTATATTACCCTCTGTTGGTGCTTTTTGAATTACATTAGTAATTGTATTAGATTTTGATTCATTTAAATTATTGGTGAAATTATCTGTTGTTAATTTAAAATCACCAATATCATATAGTTTACTTGGATTATTTAATATATCACTAATGTAGTTTGAATTAGGAAAGCCATCCAAATATCTATTATACCTTTCAGATATTCCCCCAGATATATCTTCCAATATTGCATCATAATTATCATAATTCAATCCATTTACTGAAAATAATATATTTTTTAATTGTTGAATAAATATTACTGAATTGGTTGATAATGTGTTCTTTATATTCTTAAATTCATTTTCTTTAATTAAAATTCCAATCCTCTTATCTTTTTCATATATGGTTGAAAATCCTGATATATAAGATGATAAAAGAATCCTATCCCATAATTCATAAAAGAATTTTGAATTTGATGTTAATTCATATGGTAAAACTTGAAATGGATATTCCATTGTTGTATGGACATAACTATTCCTAATAATTTTATCCAAATCAAGCGCATCTTTTGGTGAGGGGGTTTCCAAACGTTTTGAATATCCAGTTATATATTCTTCAACAAATTCAACTTCTGGCCAAACATCATAAAAATACCCCTTTGTTGTGTTAACAACTGTTGGATCCCCAGGATACACCAATTCATATTTATTTGCATCTTTCTTATCATTTGTTTGAGAAACCAATGGCCAAGGGAATACAAAATTATCTTCAGTATTCAAAGAATTGTCATCTTTTGCTATCTGGTTATCACCCAATACAGCATCTATTCTAATTTGGTTATCTCTGACATTCCAAGCTTTTAAATGAACATCTTCCATCAACCTAACAAAACCTTCAGTTGTTGCCATAATAACAGCAATAACATTCTTTATAGTTGGCTTAAACCCAATTCCTGTTTCTTTCTTTTCAATCCTCTTTGCTAATTGTTCAGACAATGCCCTCTCAATACCATTCAATTCATTAATGAATTTTGATTCCATTAAATTTCTTTCTTCAACAAATGGTGCAATAACAAAAGTGGGGGTTGTTCTTGTTACCCCAGAAATGGTATAAGTAAAAAATATATTCTTCTCTATTCTACTTCTGCAATCATCTTCAGTTAAAGAATTTAATTCAGTGAATGAAACAGATTTGTTTCTTATTTTATATGTCTGACACCAATCAACATCAGAACGTTTAATGTTGATATCAAATGTGTTATAATTAATATTATTATCAATTGGAGATGTGCCATATATACCAAAAGTTGGGTTATCATTTAATTCACTATTGTATTTTGATATAATGGTTTTTAAATCACTTTCAACCAAAAGTATCTTCCCATCCTTGGGGTTATCTATAATTTCTTTCTTGAACCCATATGCTGGATATTTCTTATCTATCAATATAATAGGATTATTATCCAAATATTTATTATACCAAGAAGTGATACCCCCTCTTACCTCTTGATAATAATTGGAAAGGAATTTTTTATATCTCTTCCCATCTGTTAATTTCTGAACATCAACTTTATTTAATGAATTTAAAACATTTTGCTCAAACATCTCAAGTTTGTATGTTAATTCTGCCAAAGTTAATTCTGGGAAATTAATATCAATTAATCCTTTTGCTTTATATTCTTTATATACCTCAATTATTTTTTGATAACCAAGTTCATTATTAACCTCAAAAACTGTTTCATCATTTAATGAACTTTGTATTTGACCATCTGTTTGATTTGATATGTTGTTTATTTGACCTGGAGTTAAATCAGAAGGATTTGTTTGTGTTATCTTATATTTTTTTGCATACATATTTGGGCAAGCAATCAAATGTCCAACACTTATATCAGATAATACATTATATTTATACCCCAAAAATTCAAGATTAACTGTATAATCACCACTTGTTGTATTGAAATTTGCATTGAATTTTGTTAATACTAATTCATATCTAACTGCCTTACCATAATATCCTTTAATTGTTAAAAAAAATGGGGGATATGGTAAATTAAAAAATGCAGAATAAGGCGAATCATTACCTAAACTAAATAATGCTCTACCTTGGATATCCTCCATTGTAATGGTAACAGTAGGAACAAATGATGAATTTGTTTTAATATCAATCATTTTAATACCAAACAAAGTATTATCTTCAATATTCTCCACACCATTCAAGAAATAAGATTCTTCACCTTCACCAACCAAATCAATACTTTTTTGATTTGTACCTCTACCTTCTAATGAATTTTTTCCAGTAAATTCATCATAATAACTTGAAGTAAAATAATCATCTTTTGTATTTGGTTTTAAAAAATTTATAGAAGCAAGTTTAATATTCTGAATAGAACGATTGGGGTCACCTCCAATTAAAAGTTTTGTCCTTGGTATTAATTTTGTTTCCAAATTAGCATACATAACAAAATTTTCTGGAATGACAGCCCTATCTATAACCTCCCCAGTATTGGTGATTATCTTGTTTGGATCAATATATATAACATTTTGATAATCATATATAACATGTACATCACCTTGTTCACTTCCCATAATAAAAGAAATAATTTTCTACTGAATTTTTATAATCTAATAAAGAAGTTTCTAATGGAAATGGTATTTTTAACATTGCCCCATCATATATATTATTTTCAAGACCACCATGCTCCGGATTTGCAGCCAAAATAAGCCACCCAAAAAATGGACTTTGATAATATTGCTGTGAAACTTTATCTAATCTACTAACATTTTTTTTATAAAAATATACATTATCACTACCCTTTGGGGGTAATTTTACAAATGGTACAACTTTCTGCTCACCATTATTACTAAATAATGAATATCTATTATAATATTTTAAATTCATCTTGTTAATTTATTTTTAACTAAAATAAAATCATTATCATTCTTACTCCAAGTATTTTTATTATTATCATAATTAGTATCACCATTTAAATTTAACAATGCTTTCTTTGTTGCATTATCTGGTGAACTTATTTCATTATAGTCAGTAATAAGATTTGCATTATTTATTGTAATACTTTTCAAAAATGTGGTAGCATCTTTAGTATAATTACCCAAAGCACTTAAAAATTTTGTTGTATTATCAAAAATACCTGAATACACTTTTAATTTCTCATCCCAATATTCTTTGAATATTTTTGATATTTTAGTGTTAATATCATTTATTTTATTATCAGCATTAACTGATTTAATCAGAATTTGTTTTTCAAAATTTTCAAACCCATTTTTATCTTTTAATGAACCATATAGCAATAAATAAACCAAACTATCTTGTTGACTCATTTTATATAAACTTTCTGGGTCATAATTAATCAATCTAAAGTTAGGTAATATTTTATTTATATTCTCACCAATACTTTCCAAAATATCATTAATTATTGTCATTCTATTTTTTAATTCATATACAAAAAATTGACCACTTTTATCAACATAACCATCATAACCATCATAACCATCATGTGTTGACATAACAAACAAAGCCTTACTCAATACTTTTTGAAATTTCTCTTGGGCTTCAATAATTTTTATGGCAAATGAATTAATAATATTGTTAACCTTTGACATTTCAGTATCAACATATAATTGATAGTTCTTTGAAACTTCAAACTTTGTATTCTTATCTGATGAAAATTCACTATTTATTTTATCAATAAATAAATCAGTATTATTTTTAATATTATTTTTTATTTTTTTAGTGTATTCATCAATTTCTTTTTGATAATTTGTTGGTATACCAAATAATTTTAATTCACTATTATTTATTGAATTATATATTCCCTCAACATTATTCAATGTTTTTAATATAACAGAAATTAATTCAATATTATATGACTTAGAATTTTCTTGAATAGCAGAATTTATTGTATCAATATATGTAACTGCTGAATCTTTTAATTCATTAGCAAGATTCACATATGTTAAAGTTTTATTAACAACATCTAATGTGCCAATTGTTATATATGAACTAACAACTATATTATCATCAAAATTTTCTGTTTGACCTTTTTCTTTTTCTCTAATGAACTCCTCAATCTTCTTATCCATATCATCCAAACTATCATCTGTTTTTTCTGCTCTTGCATCATAAACTTCAGTATTGGCATAATAATTAAATGATAATGCATTTTGCAACTTATCAACTGCTTTACTCAATCCACTAGCACCAACAAACTTAAATGATAAACTAATCTTTGCTATCATTGGTTGAAATCCTATTCCTTCTGGATTTATATCCCAACTTATTGGATCATAACCAATAGTTAAATTTTCTGGTATGATTTTTGTATGATAAAAATCCCCCACCCTTAATATTAAAACAGGGGGAACACCAAAAGAAGTATTTTTTGCATCTCTTACTTCACTTGCACCATCTTTACGTATTGTTGGGATTGTCTCGCCAGGTCTAACACATTGTTGCAAAAATGTTAATCTACCATTTAACCCTTCTGGAGTTGTTGAATGAAATGCTGGTGTAAAATATTTTATTTTTTCTTTTAAATTATTATAAATAAATGGACTTGTTTCTTCAATTGTTTGAAAATAATCACATTCAGTTAGTAACTTTTGCAAAACTTTTTTTGATACATTTTTATATAATTTATTTTGTGTTTCAACAAGTTTTGTTTCACTTATTTGTTTTGTTATTTTAACATCAGCCTCATTTGTTTCTTTTTTTGGTTCAATTTTTGGTGCAACTCCTTTCTTTATTGCATTAACACTCCCAATAGCAACTCTCCTACAAGCCATAGCACTTATGCTATAAATTGCATTATCTGTAAATGTACTACAATTTTCAACTCTTTTTGTTTGGTTATTTGATGCCTTTGCTGTGACACCAGTATCTTCACCAAGATTATTTGTTTTTATTGTAAAATTTGGTGATTTTATATTACTCTTTAAATAAGATACTACACTACCACTACGCCTTTCACTTAATTTTTTATTATAATCATTACTTGCTGGTTTTGATGCTGATGAATTAAGAGTAACTTCAACCGTATTTCCATCATTTTCTTTTAAGAAATTATTACATTCAGTTATGAATTTGTTTAGTTCTGTAAAATTATTTTTAACATAATTATCCATAAAAGTTTTTAACTCCCCCTTGTTGTAAGATGTTGAAGCTGTATATGTATTAAATAATACTGTATAATCAGCAATACTTGATATGGGGACATCATTATCAAAATAAAAGGCAAAATCCCCATATTTGTCAAATATTGTTACTTTTTCATCTGGAGGGGTAGTAACATCAAAAAGAGTTAAAGGATCATTACCAGTTATTACAGTTCTTTTAATATATGAAACCTCATCTTTTATTGAAGTAACTTCTTTTACAACTTTTTGTATTTCTTCAAGTTCAGATAAAGTCATTGTATTATATATTTTGGCCAAATCATATATATCATACTTTAAACATCCAGCAAAAAAAGAAGTTAATATCCCATTTATTTGTTCAGAATTATTTTCTTTCTCTAATACTCTATTTGCAATTAAGTTAAGAATTGAGGGGTGGTCAACTACAATACTAAAATCCAAAGTACCATTTCTTGTTGTGTTTTTATAAGTATAAACTGGTTCAGGTCTACCCAAAAAATCATTTGTATTCCAATTTGCACTAGAACTATCTGAAACTTTTAAATCATATGGAGGAAACCACATTATTCTACCACCATTTGGACCCTTCTCACATTCTGGCAAATCCAAAAACATATTTGTTGTTCTCCATGCCAAATTCTCAATAGACAACATATATTTTTTAGCATCATTCCCCTTCCTTGGGGCAATACTTAAATCATAAGTTTTATTTATAACAGAACTCTTTAATCTCCTTCCTTCATTAGTTATACCACTTGTTTTCTGTAATCTGTCATATGTCATATAAGGAGAATCTTTTGTAAATAATCTACAATATTCTTGGAATGTCCCACCAACCAAAGTTTCTGGGTTTTGATACTTATATGTTCTAACTCTTGAACCTTTTGTTATTTCTTTATATCCATCATTAAAAACTTTGCTAACTTGATCCATTGCATTTCCAACATGCTTTAATCTATTTGCACCATTTGGTTGTGAATTAATAATTCTTTGCGTATCATCTAATATTGAACCTTTCTTTAATTCATAATTTGTTGATTCAGTTGAATCAAATGTTGTTCTCTTTGTACCATTCTCACCAAAAACTTCACCACCCTTTCCAACATTCTTTCCACTATTACCTTTATATTTGGGTGATACCCAGGTAAAACCCCCTTCAATACCACCACCATCAATATCAGATATGCCATTCAATGCCATAGGGGGATTAAAGTTTTCCCCTTCATATACTTTTGAAATTTCTGTTGGACCATAAACACTTATTTTAAGTGGTCTCCCAAATTGGTCTATTGGTAACTCACCATCTGGGGATGCTATATCCCCAATATCCAAATTATCACTACCAACATAATAAGTTTCATTATTTTTTGTGAATAAATCTAAAAATGAACCTATAATGCCACTTCTTTCATAATTTGGCTTATATAAATTTTTGCTTATATTCTTATATAAAATTGACCTCTGACCAGCACCCATATTATCATAAAATAATTGTGAACCAGTTTTCTTTTGTTTAAATAAACCTCCAAGAAATCCCTTATCACCCTTGCCAGTTAAACTAATAGTCTCATCAAAATAACTTCCAACAATACTAGGAAAAGGTAATTCCCCCCCAGCCAAATCTAATGACAATTGTGCAGCACCAACAAGTAAATTGTTTGGTTTTGTTATACTCCAATTAGGTTGTAATATAGGATTTCTACCAGTAATAAGGTTATAAACATCTAATGGGTCATTTAAACTATCAATTGTTTTTTCAAACTTTTTTATAACATTAAATCTATCAGTTAATCTACCAACCCTTTCTGTAAAATATTCATTTAAAACTTTTGCACCCAATCTTGTAATATATGAATCAGAAGCTAAATTAGATTTTGTTTCAGCATTATTTGTTAATATACCAAATGCAGTATATGTTGATGGTTTAAAACTAGGAACACCATTATCCCAATAATATAATATCCCCTTCTTTGGTAAATTTGGGTCAAACCAATAATCAAGTTTTTCTAAAAAGATACTAGAATCAATAGTATTATCAGCTGTTGTATAATAATTTCTTGATAAATTTTCTAACAATACTTTATTACTAATCTTTAATGTGTTAGCAATACCTATATTATATTCACCAAAATTTGATTTTTTATTATTTAATACACTAGGGTCACTAACTTGTGTATAACCACCAACAGCACCATATTGATTTAATGGATATAATTGTTTTGAGTAAATTGGAGTATCAATTAATTTATCATCACTATCAATTACTGGAGAAACCCTAAATGGACCAGCCTCATAAAAAAATGGAGGAACTCTCCCAAAAGATGTTTTCTTATATGGGGGTAAATTTTTAGTTGTTAATACATTCCTATAGTTAAAACTATTTCCAAAATCTAAAGGACTTCTCATTATTTTTTATATATAAATATTACTTATTTGGAATATTTATAGTAAGTTTTCTACCAAATGCATTATCTTGAAAGGATTGATTAATTCTTTCAACTTGATTCATTGATTTTATTGCCCCTGTTGAATCCATTGATTTATGAATTACATCAATTGTTAAATTGAAATTTACTTTATTATCTTTTGAATTATTTATATTTGTTGTAGTACTTTTTATAATTTCTGTTCCTATATATTCTGGTCCACCAACATTAAAATAAGGTCTCATTGCATTTTTTATATCATTTCCACTAAATCCAGTTGCACTTGATATTTTATCTAAAAAATCTTTTGTAAAACTATCATTATATCCACTTTTTTCAGCAGCCTTATTCATTTGATTAAATAAATCACCAAGATTTGGAATGTTACTTAATATTTTTTTCAAACTATCTTCCAAATTTCCAGAATTTTTATAAGTATTAATTATATCAGTACCAATATTAGTTAAAAACTTTCTTGTAGCCTCCATATCTGGGATTATTTCACGTATATAATCATAACCCATTCCAATTTCACCTCTTACAGACTCTTGGGCTTTCAATAATGCTGGTGTGCCAGCAACACCAAATAATATTTTATATTTTATTGCTTGAACATCATTTTTTATAGTATCAGTAATACTCATTGATTCTTTTGCAATTTCTTCCATTGTTTTTGGTTTCTCATCTGCAAACTTTTTTAATTCACTAATTTGTTCTTCTGTTAAATCTGAAACTTGTTGAGCAATTGTTTTACCAGTTTTCTCATCTTTAATGTTAACAACATATTCACCCTTTTCATCTAAAAATGCCAAATTGGCAATAAGCATTTGCTGTTCCTCGCTTAAATCAAATTTGAAATTTATTTGTGATGCTCTTTCATTAAATTCTCTTAATGAGATTGCCATTTGTTTAAGTTTATCTTCACTGATATTAGTTGCAGTAGCAAGTTCTTTAAACATACCCATAGCAGATGGGTTTATTTCAACTCTACCTGTTTCAGCATTGAATTCAGTAAACCTTTCTCCTGCCTTTGCTATACTTTTAATAAGACCTTCTGGATTGTTTAATGAACTATTCATTAATGAGAATGGATCAGCCAAATCACCCATAAAAACACCAAGCCTTTGAAAAGCAGCAGCCGTATCAACAGCACCCTCAACATTAAAAACTTTATCTGCTAATGATTGAATAGTAGTCATATCAGTTTTAAGCAAAGTTGCTGTTGCTGCCATCTTTGAAAAACCTAAAACCCCTTCCCTAAAATTAAATCTATTTAATAATTCAGTATTATTAACAACTTGTCCCATTATGGATTTAGCATCCATACCAATACTCTTAATATAATTTAATGAAGTCTCAATGTCTCCACCAACTTTAGCAACAGATATACCAGCATTTGAAAAATTTCTTGCAAGAGTACCAGATGTTGTACCCAACAAATCAGTTATTGCAAATATTTTACCATAAACTTCAGGGGTAAATAATACATTTCTACCAAGCGCCTCACCTGTATCTTTAATCATTCCATTAATATCACCAATATCACCCCCCAATTCACGAACAATTGGTGCAGTATCAGCGATAACACCCTTGAATTCATTTATTCTAGTTCTCCCAAGAAGAAAATTCTTACTTAAATCAGCTGACTCTTTATCCAAAGCAATTAATGCCCCTGTGAAATTGAATATATCTTTTACTTGCTCTTTAAAGAAGTCTTTAAGTTCTGCACCAAACAAATTACTTTGAAGTTCATTTATTATATCAAAAAATCCCTTTTTTTCATCAGCCATAATATATATTTTATATATAAATAGAATAAGGGATGATTTTTAACATCACCCCTTATTATTATTGTTATCTTCAATCCATTTATTTATTAAGAATTTTCTTAAAAAAATGGGCATAATTAAAAAATCTGAATAGGAAACATTTAATAACTTACTTAAATAATAAAAATCTGTTGATTGTGCTACCCTATAATCCGAAGAAAGGGCGAAAAAACTCAACCCCAAACCCAGCTGTAACTGTGGTCATATCTCCTGATGGGGTCTTTACATTTCTTTTTAAATTAAGTTTAGGCTCATTGTTACTCAAATATTTACGTATAAATTTTGAATCAGCAATAGGCATTGTCTCAACATATTTAACAATGTTTACCTTATCTGGATTACCATTTATTTCAACAATCTCTCTTGATAATCTTAATGTTACTTTTGGTGCAATTCTATTAGTTGGATAAGAATCAATAATATCATTTATTTCAAGAATTTCCCCATAAGTTAATGGTTTAATTTTAACCACATCAGAACTTTTAGGTAATGTAATGGTATATGTACCATCACTATCAGGCATATCACCCTTTTCAATTGATAATTCACTCAAATCAATAACAGCATTAAAAAATTTACCAGTCTTAGGATCCGGTACTGAAAGTTCAAGTTCAGAACCAAAAGAAGTATTTCTTAAAAAGATTA
>Ga0214923_10005347_pt1 | contig 14977 bp, 11 predicted proteins | sample LL1510_MetaG_FD_177993 | JGI IMG/M metagenome (GOLD analysis project Ga0214923, IMG submission 177993) | Freshwater microbial communities from Lake Lanier, Atlanta, Georgia, United States - LL-1510 | ecosystem: Environmental > Aquatic > Freshwater > Lake | place: USA: Georgia | collected... | reverse complement strand
TGACACCGAAAGACAGCTAGGGCAATCTCAATCCTTCGGGATTGCCTGCCATGAACAGCATTAATTTTACGTCAACCAGCGCAGGAGGAACGGGAAGCGTAAGCTCAACCTTGGCCGGAGCTTCTTCAGGGACTTACTCTGCAACGGTAACCGGAGGCCTCGTGGGAGCAGTCAACATCGGCGCAACCATTGCTTCGGGAACGGTAACCGCCATCAGACAAGTCACCGTGATCGCAGGAACGGCGACTTCACTCTCGTTTTCGAATGTACCCGCCTCAGTCAATGCGGGTGATGCGTTTACAGTGACCATCACTGCAAAAGACGCGGCCGGAAATACCGCATCCAGTTACGCGGGTACCGTATCGATCACCTCAAGTGACTCGGCCGCCATCCTTCCTTCTTCTTCTCCCCTGAGTGCTGGGGCCGCAAGTTTTGCCATCACCTTGAACACTGCGGGATCCGCAACCCTCTCCACCTCATCATCACTCCCCACAAGCACCTCGACTCCGATTGCAGTGGCAGCCGCAACCACTCCTGCGAATGTGGCGATGCCTGAGTGGATGGTGCAGATCACAGGAGGTAGCGTCACCTGTTCCGGATCCTTGATTTCAGACGGAACGAATCAAGCCATTTTGGCGCCGGCGGATTGCATCAGCGGCCAGCCCACCAATACGCTTAAAATTGTCTTCGCCGATAATTCCGCCTCTGAGGTTTCAGGCGTTCAGATCCATAACAGCTTCGACTCGCGAACTTTGGCCTTTGATTTAGCCCTGATCACCCCTGTAACCCCTGGTAAAACCCCGATCGACCTGAATCAGGAAATCTTGAATCCAAAAACCGTCTCCACGGCAACCCTGCTCGGGTTCGACTCAAAGGCTGCCTTCATGAGCTGGGACGTCAAAGTCGACGGCACGAGCACCCCGCTGAAATCTTACGATTCCAGCTACATGGCCCTGGCCACCAGCATCAAGGCTAACGTGCAGGGCGGACCCTTAGTGGTTGCCGATAAAAGCGCCCCAAGCGGGTACCTCCTTGCCGGGTACAGTTTCTTTCAGTCCGATGGAGGCCACGTCTTTATCAACCTTTCGAGTTCTACCGTTCAAGGATGGATCCGAGAGACCCTCATCAGTGGCGGTGGCGGTGGCGGTAGCAGCAAGGTGGTTGCTACGTTGATGGGTGCCGAAACGCCTGGAATTGACGACGGAGGAGGCTCCACCTCCCCTTACGCTTCTTTCTATTCTCCATTGTCCGCAGTCGAAGTCGATGGATCCAATCTCATCATTGCCGATACCAAAAATCACACCCTCCGCTACTGGGATCGGACAACAGATCAAGTCACCACGATCGTTGGAAGCGCCGGCAATAATGGCCAAAAGGATAGCGATGGCCTGAGCGCCTTTCTAGATACCCCATCTGGACTTGCCCTGGATCCGGCGACCGGCATCATTTACATCTCAGACGCGGGGGCAAGCACCATCCGAAGCTTGGTGATCAAGGACGGCACCTACACTATTTCGACGGTTGCGGGAAGCGCCTATTCCACTGGGGCAGATGATGGCCAGGCACTCAGAGCCACGTTCAATTCCCCTACAGCCCTTGCCTGGTATCAGGGCGGACTCTTGATTCTGGATTCGAAGAATGGAGTCCTCAGATACCTGTACAGAGGAGAGGTCACGACCGTGGGAGACTCGACTTGGTTCACATCTCCAAACGCCATCGCCGTGAGTCCAGACGGAAAGATTTATGTGGCTGACTCGGATGATCACACGATCAAGGTCATCGAAGGGATGACCAAAGCAACTGTTTTCTCTGGATTGAGCGGTCAGGCCGGTAATACCGACGGAGACTCCAGCCTGGCCACCTTCAACACTCCTCGCGGCCTTGCAGTGGATGCTTCCGGCACCCTTTACGTTTCAGATTCCGGAAATCAGCTCATCCGTAAAGTCACCTCTTCTGGAGACGTCAGTACTTACGCGGGAACCGGTTCGCAAGGATCGCCGATGGCGCACTGATGAGTGCCACCTTCTCCGACCTGAACACCCTTTCGATTCTGTCGAACGGCGATTTGCTGATCTTTGAACCGAAAATCAACAAAATCAGAACTGTGACGAGCGGATCAAGTGGTGCATCCAAAGTGACATCCACAGGCAAAGAAGGATCCTCCGGGGCCAGCACCGCAAATTCAAACAACCTCAATTCAGCCGTTGCTAGTAAGCGTGGGTTTTAGCCCCTCTTTAATCTACCTTAGCCAATCTTGGCGCCCGCGATCCAATTGATGAGCTCGATGGCTTCACTGCGAACCAACTTGATGGACTCGATCTCAGGATAGGTTTGTCGGTGAGCGGCCGGATTCCGAAGATCTTGAAGGGTCATCAAGCGCTTTGCCATGACCAAAATCTTTTCATCGCTCAAATGGGGAAGTCGGATCAATGGACCGTAGTCGACCCCCTGGATCTGCACCTTTCTTGAAAAGACGAGAAAAATCACGGCCCACGCGCGGAGCCCATCGAAAATCTTGAAGCGATCCTGCAAAATCTTTCCATTGAAAAATGCACCACACATTTGCTTCGCCTTATGGAGCGGAAACGCCTCGGGAGCAATCTTTCCTTTCAGACCCAGCAATCCCATCACTCGGTCCGTCTGGGGATAGTCCTCGCCAAACCCCACCCGGTGCCACAGCGTCTGAAAATCGTGCAATTCGCGATCGAGTTTTGGAAACAGGTGCTTTTGCCCGAGGTGGCGCTCAAGAACCAAATCCAGAGCCTTGCAGAACTCGAGCACCGAGGGCGCCTTGTCGATCGGCAGATTCGCCTCACCTTCGGCACGGATAAAAGGCTGCTCCGCCGCCCGAAGCGCAAGCTTTGCCGTCAGATCAAGACCTGCAAATCCAGGAATCATCTCAATCAATCTCTGATCAATCACCGTTACCTCAGCACTCTCGGGCTTGCCCGGCACTTCAGGCTCTGCGTGCCCTGACTTCAAGCGATCGCGAAGGCTAACGAGTTTCTCCCAATGGGGGTGATCGGGATTCGATTTCAGCAAGTCCGACACCTGCCTGAAAAACTCCTCTCCGCCTTTTTTTTCTGGATCGAAATCGCGATAGACCTTATCGACGACCTCATCGTTTCCAATATTCATCTCAAGATGACGAATGGCCGCCCTCTTCGCCAAGAGGGTGGTATTCGAAAGAATCGAATCGAGCGCGCGCCCCCTCAGAATCTCGGACTCGGCGCCCAGGCACCCTGCGAGCACCTCTCCGATTTCGCGGGATTTGGAATAAGCTTTTGCCGCAATCACAGCGTTTAATTGAAGCTGACCGTCCGGATTCGTCATGGCCTGGATCACGTCTTTTTCAAAAGAGGGCAACGGCACAAACCTCAAGACCCTCAGGACACCGGCCTGAGCCTCTTTGAATCCTGAGATTTGCCGAAGAAAATCAGAAAGCTTTTGATCCGAGACCGAAAGCTTGCTCGAAGCTCCCATTGCCTCGAAATACCCAAGAGCCCTCGGCAAGAGGCCCGTCTGTCCCTCGTAAGCAATCCCAAGAATGGCAGTCTTCGCGGGTTGCCATGCGAATTGCTCTGCATACATGAGCAGCGCCATACGGTTCTTCGGATTCTTGAACCGCGTCTCCCACTCTTCCTCAATCGAGGTATCCTCGACTCCAAGCTCCACGCAGGCACGAATCAAACGAGAAAACGCGCCCTCTTTCAACCCGGTCTTGAGAAACGACCTCAGCTGCTTCCGGACTTCGGACTTCGACTCGGAAAACGCCCGTTCGCTCCAAAGATTGATGAATCGGGTGGCCAGACGCTCCTCACTCAACCCAAGAAAACGAGGGGCTTCCCTCACAAAGTCAATCGATGGCAAAAATGCATCGATCCAATCCAGGCGCAATTCCAACGAGGCGCTCTCTCCACCCGCTGCAGCCAAAAGCCGCTCGGCCACAGCACGATCCGAAATCCCCGCCTGAGCCTCGATCATCGCACCAAAAAACGAACTCCAGTCAGAGTCCGCCGGGCGAAGCGCCTCCAACATTCGAGAATCCGTATCTTCAGGAAAAGCCCTCAGGCAATATAAATGGCGCTTGAAGAACTGATCTTTCGGAAAGATCGAAAGCCCAGCCTCGACCTCATCGGGCTGAAAAGACCTCAATTCAAAAGGAAGGAGCGGATGGGGGCGCTCCGATTCGAAAATTTTCTGAAGGTAATCCTCGAGCTTGAACTGACTCCGGATCTGAACCTGAGCCAAAGAGGCCTGATAGACCTGCCAGAGGATCGACTCCTCGAGAAATCGTGACTCGTACTTTGAGATCAGTGCCGGATTCCGCTCGAGCCGTCCGAGCGCAAAAAGGAAAGCTAAGAGCAGATCGCGCTCATCATGCTTCTTTTGCTCGAGAAACTCATGAATCATTGGAAGCGCCCGCACTTCCTTGAGTTCGCCGAGTGCCAGAACCAGGTTCTTCAAGAAAATGGGATTGGGCTTCTCTCGATGCTCCTCCAGGTCCTTCAACAAAAATGGTGCGGATTGGTAATCCTGGGACAAGCCAAGTCCATAAGCCAAAACCGGCTTCAAGGCGCTCCCCGCTGAAGCGTAATGATTTCTCAGAAACAGGCGCGCCCCTCGCGTCTTTTGCCGCGCCAGCGACAAGACCGCGAGTTCCTGTTCCGCCAAGTCCTCGTTTTTGATGATCAGATCCACTAGAAATGGCAGGGATCGAGAATCCTGAAATCGTCCCAGCGCGCGGATCACCTCAAGCCGGGTGCTCCGCCATTCACTCTCTGCATATAACCGAATCAGATTCCGCGCGGACTCGGGAGTGGGGTTTGCGCTCCACTCCCGAATTCGGCGAAGTTGGTCTTCCAACATGGAGGTTGAATCGATTCAGTCTTATTTTTTTACTTTTGCCGCGTAGGACCGGCACCATCCGGTTGCCATCACCTCACCGCTTGCGATGAGCTGACATTTGCCCTGAGTTGCATTTGCGTCAGCCGCGGAATAGAACTGGCAGCTTTTGCAATTCGCCTTCTTGTCTTTACGATCTTTGGCGTTTTTCGCGTCCGGAACATAACCCAAGGCCTTCACCAAAGGATCACTCTCGCTCGCCAGTGGTCCCGCACCGAAGGCACGCTGCACTTTGAGGAGCGGCGCACTCATCAGTGCCACCACGCCCAGAACCAATGACTTCATGAATAAACGTCTTTCGTTTTGTTCCATTTTCAATCTCCTTGTTCCTATGATTGTTTTCCAGCCAGAGCCGGGATGCAACATCACAAATTAAACCTTGAACTGCAATCCCCGATCAGTCAGAATCGTGGCCAATGAAACTTCCCTCACTCCAGGAGCTCAAACGCGCTGGAAGCGTCGCGTTAACCAAAGGTTTGGACCCCTCAGCTCTGGAACGAGGTCTGCAGTACCTCCGAGATGGCGGCTTCCAGGGCCTGGAGGTGGCCACGGTCGGCATCCAAGGGCATCAGATTGAATTCCGACTTTCAGAGCCCTGCAAAACTCGAATCGACGTCAGTTCGGCATCTCAACCTGCCTACTCGGAATGCGATTGCTCGATGGCCTCTCACGGAATCTTCTGTAAGCACCAGGCCTGCGCCAGCTGGGTCATCATGGTGCTTTCGTGCCAGAAATATGAGCTTACGCGAGTAGATTCTTCGATCTTTGATCTCATCCGCCCTTTCGAAGAAGAGCTCAAGAAACTCAAATCTTCTGCCTCGGCGCCAACATCCAGCGTTCTTCACCGGGAGGGGGGCTATGTTACCCATCCTCCGGTTTCGGCCCATTTCGAAGGCTTGGTCCTGGTCTTCCCGAATACACCCCTCGAATCCGGGAGCACTTCCTCACCCACATCCGGTACTGAATGGAGCGCGCAGCTCACCTCTACAAAGTCACACGAGAGCGCCCTTCTGCCCGACCTGGCCATTCCCTTCTATCGAGAGTCCGAACTGCCCCACCCCTTGTGGCGATCCCCGATTTCATTCAGGGGCTCCACCCACCCGATGTTTCAGAATCCCGTCGAAATGGGGCGCAGACGGAGCATTTTCTACGTCTTCTCGGATGGCACCCGGATCCCGGTCGCTGAAATCCTGTTCCACAAAAACAGCACCCTGGTTCCCACCGAATTGCTTCCCATCGCCTCAAACCTGAACGAGGAGATTGCCACCCGAACCCGGTTTTTCCCGAAGTGGAAAGAGCTTTCAATCTGGGACAAGAAGACCGACGAAAAACTGGATGCCATTCTGCTTTCGATCGCCGTATCGGCATCCAGACTCCTCAAGCGAGGAAAGCTCAAGGTGTATTTCTCGTTTCAAGACGCATGGAACCGCGATCAGTCGGTCATTGAGATTTCTCAAATCGATTTTCAGCAACCTGAAGGACTCAAGTCCGGATTCACTCTGAGCGGATCGTCCGACGAGCATCATCAGCTCAAGACCGAACTCAAACTCTCACTCGAGTCCTCTTGGACCTGGTTTGAAACTCTCGCCATCCGTTTCGACCGAAGGGAGATCTTTTTTCATCCCTACCATTACTGGCTCGAGAACTATCCACCACAGCTTACCTGCAGTCGCCACGGCCAGTTTGAGCAGGTCTTCAATCGCCTTCAAGATGAATTTCAAGTAAAACTTCAAGAAATCCACACCGAGCCCGAATTTGAATTCCTGAAGTCCGAAGCCTTCACGCCTCACATTCGGGTTTTTTCAAACGGGACTTTCTCAATCGAGCTGCAATTCGACTTCGGCGTGATCGATGGCCTTCCTGATCCCATCCTGAGACAGCTTCAGATCCTCACCCAGGGGATCCGGGCTTGGAATGAAGGCCTCTCTGAGTCCATGTTTCAGGCCAAAAAACAGGCCAAGCGCGCAAACGACTTGCGACTGTTCCGACACATCGGGATTGCGGCTTTGATTCAACAGGAATCCATCCGGTATTTCATCAAGAAGGACCGCCCTTTTGATTACTTCTTTGAGCTCCTCAAATCTCGGCTTGCAACCCTCATGAACAAACTCGAGGGGGCCCCTCAATCTCCGCATCTCACGCTCGAAACGTTTTGTTCGAAGCCGGCTTTGGATTACCTAGATGCTTACGTCAAAGACCTTCAGGCTTTGTACCAGGAGCGACTCCTCCCGCTTGCCATTGACCGTCGAAATGTCTTGATCAGCGGAGCCTATGCCTTCTACCTGAAGCTCCTCTACTCCTGGATCTCTCTTTCCCAAACCCAGAGCGCAGTTCTGCTTCGAACCAAAGACGGAATTGTTGCCAATCCTCAGTTTGAGCACCCCGAGGATTTCAAGGATCTGCAATTCTTCGAGAGCGCCGAGGCGGGTCTTTCTCATTCCTTACGATACCTTTTTTCACGCAAGGATGCTTCTGCCGAAAATCTGATTCGTGCCTTTCTTCCGCTTCAGAACGAAGGAGCCCTACTCTCTCTCGACAATCAATCCATCGAGGAGCTCGACGACGAGGATTTCATCTCTGAATTCATTCTTGAGGAAACCCCCGACGCCGAAGGGAAGATCGATTGGTTCGAGCTTCACCCGAAGTTTTTCTTCAAGGGAGTTGAAATCGACGAGTCTCAGGCCAAGAAACTCACTGAGACCGGCATGATCACCTTTCAGGGAAAGATTTATCGTCTGAATCAGGGCTCGCTCCCCTCGCTCGAAAAACTCACTCACTTTTGGGATCAACTTGCGGGCGCCTCCGGACAAAAGCGAGGCAATCGCAAATCCGACCGGATCTACCGGCTCCCGAAACACTACACTCTCGAACTCCTGGCGCTTCGCTCAAGTGGCGTTCGTGTCAAAGGGGGTCCCATCTGGGACGAGATCGTAAAATTCTATGACGGTCTCAACTCGGAGCGACCGCCCCTGGCCCTACCTGACGGATTCAAAGGGGATTTAAAGCCTTACCAGCACCGGGGCGTGCAGTGGATTCATGACCTTTACAGGCTCGGACTCGGCGGCATTCTCGCAGACGACATGGGATTGGGGAAAACCGTTCAGACCCTGGTTTTTCTTGAAATGCTCCGCAAGGCATCCGAACTGGGACACAGCCTGATCGCGGTCCCCACTTCGCTCACTTACAACTGGTTCAGCGAGGCTCGGCGCTTTGTTCCAGATCTCCCGGTTCACATCTTTCAATCGAGAGAAATCTCAAAGGCGAATGAATTCCTCGAAACCCATCCTCAGGGAGTGCTCATCTCTACTTACGGGTTGCTCGCCGAGCACGAGGCTTTCTTCTCAAACTATCGATGGACTGTTCATGTTTACGATGAGGCGCAAAATCTCAAAACGATCACCGCCAAACGCACCACGGTTTCGAGAAAACTTCCGGCTCGATTCAAACTTTGCCTGACCGGAACGCCGCTCGAGAATCACATGGGCGAATTCTATTCCCTCATGGATCTGGTGGTGCCCGGAGCTCTCGGAGTGTTTGATCAGTTCCGGAAAACCTACATGCAATCCTACAGCCCCGATCCGGAGCGGGTGCAATACCTCAAATTCAAGACCCGTCCTCTGGTCCTCCGTCGAACCAAGAGTGCCATTCTCAAAGAACTGCCCCAAAAGACCGAAAGCACGGTCAAGATTCCATTCTCTGACAAGCAGCTCGCCATTTACCGGGATATTGCTCTTTCCTGGAATTCGAAGGTCCGGAAGGCGATCTCGGACGACGGGGAGTCGAAGAGCCAACTCATCATGCTGACGGCGCTCCTTCGCCTTCGGCAGGTTTGCTCTGCTCCAAGCGCGGTCCCGAATGTTTCTTACACCGAGACTCCGCCCAAACTGTCTCTCCTGACCGACAATCTGAAATCGATCATCGAAACCGGAGAGAGCGCCCTGGTATTCACTCAATTCCTGGGCACATTTGATCTGCTGACAGAAGAGCTGAAAAAAGCCGGTATTCCGTTCTTCAGCCTTCACGGCAAGGTTTCGCGCAAGGACCGCGAGATTCAGCTCCAAAAATTCCAAGAGTTCCCCAAGGGTTCTGTGATGCTGATGACATTGAAGACCGGTGGCGTTGGCTTGAACCTGACCAAGGCAAGCTATGTGTTCCACCTCGAGCCTTGGTGGAATCCCGCTGTTGAGAACCAGGCTACTGATCGGACCCATCGCATTGGACAGACCAAGCCTGTGCAAGTCTATCGCTACATCATGAGCGAATCGGTCGAGGAAAAGATTGAAATCCTGAAGGGCCGTAAGTCCTCTCAGTTCAACGCCCTTTTCTCGGATGTTGAGACGAGCCAAGAAATCGGCGAAGGCGGAAGCTTCAGTTTGTCGCAAAAGGATTTCGAGTACCTCCTCGGAGTGTGACCCTTGAAAACCTTGATCGACCAATTCATCCAGCACCTTAAAATCGATAAAGGGGCCTCGCCGCACACCCTCCAGTCCTATCGTCGCGACTTGACTCAATTCGAAAATCTGAACACCACCCCTTTGGTGGAGCGAAATGAGAAAGACATCGAAGCGTTCCTTGCCCTGCTTCAAAAAAAAGGCCAGGAAGCCACTTCACGCGCCCGCAAGGTTTCTGCGCTCCGACAATTCTACAAATTCCTGATCCGAGAGGAGCATTTGCAAGAGGATCCGACCCTCTTCATCCAGACTCCGAGCAAACCCAAGCGACTCCCAAAGGCCCTCGATGAATCCTCTGTGGTTCGACTTCTCGAGGCGGCCGATCAGGGGATTCCCTATCCGGGGGCTCGAGCCCAGGCCCTGAAGTCCCGCGATCGATGCATGATTTATCTTCTGTACGCCACCGGTCTGCGAGTCAGCGAACTTGTGGGCCTTCAGCTAAAAAAGGTGGATACCGAAGGGGGGTTGCTCATCGTCATGGGGAAACGAAGCAAGGAACGGGTAGTTCCCTTTCCTCCGGTCGTTTCAAATCTGATCGTCGACTACAAGAACCACTCCAGAATATTACTGAGCCCCAAGGTCGAGAACCTCTTTGTGGGTCAGACAGGTCGGGCACTCACCCGCCAAGCATTCTGGAAGATCTTGAAACAATTTGCCAGAATTGCGGGAATTCCATCCTCCCTTCATCCCCACATGCTCCGCCACACCTTTGCAACCGATCTTTTGAAAAGCGGCATGAACCTGAGAATCCTTCAAGGGCTCCTCGGGCACGCGGATCTGCAAACCACCCAGGTTTACACCCATGTGGTTCCCGAGCAACTGAAAGAAGTGGTGGAGCGCTTCCATCCTCGGGGTAAAAAGTGAGACTTCGGCCTGCGCTGGCCAGATCCCCAGGATTCTGCTAAAACCGCGCTCATGGAAACTTTTCAATCTGGCCTTCTCCGCCTGGGTTATGAATTCGTGCCCTTCTTGCTTGCCGTCGTCGGCCACGAATTTGGTCATGGTTTGGTGGCCCACCTCTGGGGCGATGACACCGCCAAGGATTCGGGTCGTTTGACACTCAATCCCGTGCCTCACGTGGACCCCATTGGCACCCTCTTGCTCCCCATCGTCGGAATGCTCAGTGGTACCCACTTGCTTTTCGGTTGGGCACGTCCGGTCCCCATCAATCCAAATCGTTTTCGGAAATTCCGCCCCGGCCTTTTCTGGGTGTCGATGGCGGGTCCCTTGGCCAATGCGGCCATGGCATTTCTCTGTGCTCTGGGGCTTTGCCTCCTTGTGCGCTTCGCATCACCTGAATTCGTCTTCTTCAAGGAATTCCGGATCATGCTGGAGGGCGGCATCCTCATCAATTTCGGATTGGGGATTTTCAACCTGATCCCACTGCCCCCCCTCGACGGAAGCAAGATCATCGAAAGCATGCTTTCCTACCCGGCAATGCAGAAGTATGAGCAACTCGGTCAATACAGCTTTATTATTTTAATTTTGCTCATTTCTACCGGAGCTCTTTCATTTCTCGGTCTTCCCATTTCATTTCTGAGCGAAATGACTCTGCAAGCGGCGAGCTGGATCGTCGGATTGCTCTAGTTCGGATTCAAGTTTGTGCTATAGTCCCGACCGAAAGGACCGGATCTGAGGTTTTAGACCGGTACCCAGGAACATGACTTTAACCCACTCTCTTTTCCGCCCACTCATCCTTGGGAATGGCCGCCTTGCCCAGCATCTTGAGTTTTATTTGACTCAACTCGGCCTCGCTCCCGGAATGCATCGCAATTCGCGCGAGCTTCCAGAGCCCGATACCGTCACTCAATTCACTCACCTCTGGATGATGGTCCCGGACTCGGCGCTTTCGGCTTTTGCAGAGGCCCTTTGGGATCGATTCCCCGAAAAACCCTTGATTCACTCCAGTGCGGCCATATCCGTGCGAAACGCACTGACACTTCATCCCTTGATGACCTTCAATCGAGTTCAGGATCAAGGTTACTATTCCATGGAATCCTATCGAAACACCCCGTTTACAGTTTTTCACGAAGAGCTCCAGAGCGCCCCTGGAACCCTCGAAGCCCTCCGAGAAGCGATCCCCAATCCGATCATCCCGCTTCGGGTGAGCCAACGAGAGCGCTATCACTTGAACTGTGTCATGATTTCGAATCTTTCAATCCTCCTTTGGGATGCAGCCATGAGGTGCGGGCCAGAGCTCTCTCGAACGCTTTTTCAACCCATTCTTGAACAAACCGTGCAGAACTTCATGCTTCACGGATCTTCTGCGCTGACCGGTCCCCTCGCTCGCGGAGACCACGCCACACTTGAACGGCATCTCGCCGTTCTCAAATCCAGACCCGAGGAAAAACTCTATCGGGCTTTTTTGGAGTATTATGCTCACCGTACCTGAATTTCAGCACCGAAAAAAACGACGCGAAAAACTTTCGATGATCACGTGCTACGACGCGAGCTTCGCTTCGATTCTAGCCGAAAGTCCGATCGACATCCTCCTCGTGGGCGACAGCTCGAGCATGGTCATGCAAGGCGAAGATTCCACGATTCATGCGACACCGGAGTCGATCGCCTTTTTTACCCGGTCCGTGGCAAAGGGAGCTCGAGGCCAGAAATTCATCGTTGCGGACATGCCCTTTCTTTCGAACCGTACCGGGATTGAGGCCGGGGTTCGCGCCGCAGGAGATCTCCTCAGAGCCGGAGCCCATGCGGTCAAGATCGAGGGAATCCGAGGCAACGAAGCCTTGGTATCGCACTTGGTGGAGTCGGGAATCCCGGTGATGGGTCACCTCGGCCTCACTCCACAGTTTGTCAATGCGTTCGGAGGCATGAAAGTCCAAGCCAAAACTGCCGAAGAACAAGAGCGTTTGCTTCAGGACGCTAAAACCTTTGAACGCTGTGGCGCCTTCGCACTGGTCCTTGAGTGCATCCCTTCGAGCATTGCCGCGCGCCTCACGGGGGCCTTAAGCATTCCCACCATCGGCATTGGGGCCGGACGCGAAGTAGATGGCCAGGTCCTCGTTCTTCAGGACATGCTTGGATTCAACCCTGGATTCAAACCGAGATTTCTTCGCACTTATCTCGACGGCAAGGGACTCTTTCTCGATGCCTTTCGCTCATTCCATGAAGACGTGACCCTACTGGAATTCCCCACTGAACAGGAGAGCTACCTATGATCCTTCTTGAAACGGCATCCGCACTCCGAGAATGGAGAGAGTCTGCTGCGCATACATCCTCTCGAAACCATAAAAGCGTGGGCGTAGTCCCCACCATGGGCGCCCTGCACTTGGGCCATGCCTCACTGATCGAGCGCTCCAGCCGAGAGAACGAGCTCACGCTCGTTACGATCTTTGTCAATCCGACCCAATTCAATCAGGCCTCTGATCTCGAAAAATACCCCCGCACACTCGAGGCCGATCTCGCGATGTGCGAGAAATACGGAGCCAGTGCGGTTTTCGTTCCTCGGACGCCCGCAGAACTCTACCCCGATCACTTTCACTACCGGGTATCCGAACACGCTTTTTCAAATGAACTCTGCGGCGAATACCGCCCGGGGCATTTCGAGGGGGTCTTGACCGTGGTTCTGAAACTCCTGAATCTAGCCCAGGCCGATCGTGCCTATTTCGGTGAAAAAGACCACCAACAGCTGACCCTGATTTCAGGGATGGTCGATGCCTTCTTCCTGAAGACCCAGATCGTCGCCTGCCCAACCCTCCGTGAGGAGTCAGGTTTGGCCATGAGCTCAAGGAACCTTCGACTGAATCCGACCGACAAAGAGCTTGCCCCTTCTCTTTTTCGGGTGATTTCGACCTTTTCGGATCTTGAGGCCGCCAAGACTGAACTGACGCGTCTGGGATTTCGCGTCGAGTATCTCGTCGAGAAAGCCTCCAAGGAGGGGCGCAGACGCTATGTTGCCGCCTGGCTTTCGGATGTGAGGTTGATTGACAATGTCAGCATCTGAAACTCCTGCATCTCATAAGATTCTTCTGCTCGTGAGCGGCTCGATCGCTGCATTCAAATCGGTCGCCCTCACCTCTGCTCTCGTAAAATCGGGGCATCAGGTCAAAGTGGTTCTCACCGAAAATGCGCTTGAGTTCGTGGGTGCCGCGTCCTTCGAAGGAATCACCCGCGAAAGGCCCTATGGTGGCATCTTCGACAAAGGGGCAATGATGGCCCACATTGATCTGGAGCGATGGGCGGATTTGATTCTGTTCTATCCCGCGTCTGCAGAATCGATCGCTTCACTCGCCCACGGATCGGCTCGAAACCTCGCGTGTGCCCTCTACCTCGCCCACGAGTTTCGCAAGCCTTTTCTGGTAGCCCCTGCCATGAATCAGGCGATGTGGAAGCATCCGGCAACGAAAAGAAATCTCGAGATTCTAAAGCACGATGGAGTCGAAATCCTGCCTCCAGATTCCGGCACCCTGGCGTGTGGCGAAAGAGGTGAAGGGCGCCTCATTGAGCCCGAAGAGGCCATCCGAATCATTCAGGAGCGCCTTGAAATTGCGGAAATCAAAAAAGAAACCGGACGCGCTCGAATTCTGGTGACCGCAGGGGGAACCAGCGAACCCCTGGACGAAGTCAGGCACCTTCGAAATCTGAGCTCAGGGCGGACAGGGCACCAACTTGCCCTCGCTCTTCAGAAACGCGGTTTTCAGGTGACGCTGCTGCAATCCGAGTACTCCTTTGCAAGAGATGGCATCCAGAATCTCCAACTCTATTCGACCACTCGTGATTTCGCGGAAAAGATCAAAAGCGAGCTCGAACACTCGGACTATGACCTCGTGATTCACTCCGCCGCGGTGGCAGACTACCATGTTTCCGAAGTCACCGCTTCCGACGGGAAGCCCATCCCGACTTCAGGAAAGATTCAGACCGATATTCCGCTTTTGATTAAACTCGTACCCAATCCGAAGATCATTCGGGAGCTTCGAACGTGGAGCCGAAATAAACATCTTCGCCTGATCTCTTTTAAACTCACCTCGGATGAAAGCTCTGATCTCAAGCTCGAAACTTACGATTCGGAGTGGATCATCCACAACCACCTCCGCGATGTCGGCCCGAACTCGCATCGCGGTCGCATCTACGAGCGCACCGCAGATGGGCGCTATCAGGTGCGCTCAACCTTTGAAACCAAAACGGAATTGAACGAACAGGTGTGCGGCCTGATCGAGGCCATTCCCGGGGAGATTCATTCATGATCCTTTTGCTTGATGTTGGAAACAGTCAGATCTTCGGAGGCGTAGTAGACACCGCTACCGAAGGAGCCCCGTTCTCCGATTCGACTGCTCCTAAAATCCGATTTCGATTCCGGAAAAGTACGCAGAGCAGCGCCAGCAGCGACGAAATCGGACTGTTCCTGGGCTCTGTTCTTCGTGAAAATCAAATCGACCCGAAGGCCATCACCCGAATTGGCATTTGCTCGGTAGTCCCCGGCACCATGCACAGCTTGAAGGGCGCCTGCCAAAAATACTTTGGACTCAATCCCTTCATTCTTCAGGCGGGCGTTCGAACCGGCCTCAAGATCAAGTATCGGAATCCTTTGGAGGTGGGAGCGGATCGAATCGCAAATTCAATTGCCGCGGTTCACTCCTATCCCGGGAAGAACTTGGTCATCGTCGATCTCG
>Ga0214923_10005345_pt1 | contig 14980 bp, 12 predicted proteins | sample LL1510_MetaG_FD_177993 | JGI IMG/M metagenome (GOLD analysis project Ga0214923, IMG submission 177993) | Freshwater microbial communities from Lake Lanier, Atlanta, Georgia, United States - LL-1510 | ecosystem: Environmental > Aquatic > Freshwater > Lake | place: USA: Georgia | collected... | reverse complement strand
TTTTTGGGCGAACGATAAAACTAAAAAAATTATCATTTATCTTTAAAAGTATCATTCCTCATCATCAATATGTAAATATAGATATATATTTATATAGATATATAGATGTATAGATATATATTTATATAGATATATAGATATATAGATATCTATATATCTTCTCTTTATCAATTAAAAAAAAATAAATGATTTTTTTTTAATTGATAAATGAAATATGTTCATTTTTTATCATGTAAATTTATAGACACCATTTGTTTTGAAAAGACCATAATAATGTTCATCATCAGTTCCTGGTTTCTTACCTTCATCTATTAATTCAAACCAATAAATATCATAATCTTTTATATCTTTTATAATGTTAAAATATTTATATGCATTTTGAACATTAGCTCCTTCATTATATTCTAATTTATCATCGGTAGGCCATCCCGTTTCTCCAATGATTAAATTGAGATGATAATGATGATATGATCTTAAAATTTTCTCAATTTTATGGATTTTATCTGAAAACATTGTTGTTATTGAATATTGTAATGTATATTTAGTTTTATTATTTTTCCATGATAAATACGGATAAATATTAAACATTATATACGAGTTGGTTTCATTATAAAATTGTAATAAATTCAAAAAAGTTTCTTTCCATTCATTTTGTAAAATCATTTCTTCCCAATGAAATATTGATAAACTTAAAGGAGTTGTAATTGGTATGCTGATATTCATTTCTTTCATAACATGATTTAAATTTTGTATTGAATCCCAAACTTTTATCTTAAATTCTTTTGGAGTTAATTTTGAATCTAATTCATTTCCTATCGTATATGCTTTAATAATATGATTATATTTATTAAATATATTAAGTATAGAAAATGCTTGTTCCATTGATAATGGTAATTCATTATTTTGAATCGAAATAATAGCAGATGTCTTGTTTTTCCATGCATTATATTGTTTCTGTAGTTGTGTGGTATCTCTCCAAAAATATTTTATTTCTGGTGATATGGTATCTTGTATTTTATTTATCCATGAAATCCACAAATCATCATTAACTACAAAATCACTAATTTGACTGGTAGCCACATTTATTCCAAGTCCATATATATTATATATTTTTATTGTAAACGTAAATAATCCTACAATGATGAATGGTAGTTTCATAGATGAATCAATGAATTTATGAATAATGGATTTTTCTTTTGTTATGAAATTTTTTTTTTTTAATATGATGCACCATTCTTTTTTTTTTATTTTTTTTTTTAAATGATATTAGGTTAGGTCATATCGATGAAAAACGAATAAATAATAAAATAACAAACACAAACAAAAAAATAAAAAATAATAAAATAAGGATATAATAGTCAGTTTTATCATAAATACTTACTTTCGCATAAAAAGGTGGAATTAAGGTGACTAATGACGGGGCGCATGCATTTTTAAAAATAGAAAAGTCGTGTAAATTTGATACTGATTTGGAGAGATCATTACCAAATATTGAAAAAAGAGTAGAAAAAGGAGATAATATAGGATTAATATACATTCTTTCAACGGCTAATAATTGATGACATGATGAAACCACATCGTCTTGATTTTGTTGTTGTTTTGTATCATCATCCATAGGATCCATAGGATCCATAGGATCCATAGGATCCATAGGATCCATAGGATCCATAGGATTGGTGGTAATGACATAAGAAAATAATGAAATATTTAATTCTTGACATGAAGGAGAAATATGTTGAATTAAATTTTGTAATAATACAGAATTTCTTGAAGATAGAACTAGATAATATTTATAGGGAGACTGAAAATCCAACTCGGCAGAATAAATGCTGTATGCTTTATTAAAATCAATGATATTTAAACTGTTATAGATACAATTCTTGAAATGAGAATGATTTACACAAAAAGAAAAAAATATATCATGACTATTTAAGCATACGGTTTCGCTTGTCCGGTATTGCGCATCATAATTATCTGCTTGACCATTTCCAGCAACCTGAAAAGCTTGAAACCCTCCTTTATATGTAATTGAAGGGTCATAAACAATATTCCGGTATCCTGGGGCGAAAATATTTGCCAGACAATTTCTTGTTTGTAAGGAATGATAGAAAATTTTTTTTTTCTTGGGGGAAAAAGAAAAAAATAATTCTCGAATTCTTTTTTTACAATTTACAAATTCGGCTTCTAGATTTGAAATTTCATCAAAGGGAGGAGGAATGATTTTGGGAAATATTCCATAATTAAATCGAAGGGAAGAAGAAGAAGAAGATGTAGTAGAAATATCATGAAATCGACACATGATTGTTTCAAGATTTTGATTATACTTTTCTTTTTGATAAATGAATTGTTGGAGCCTGTTTTTTTCTTCTTGATTTGCATTTGGAAATTGAGATAAACGTAAAAATACTGCGAAACGGTCATATTGTTCATGAAAATATGCACTTTCATAAGTATAGCGATTTGGATTCGGTAAAGAAGGGTCATGAGGCAGACTACCTGTCGCAGAAGGGATGCCAAAAGTATGCACGACACGGTTCGGAAGATTATAAAATAGATCATTAATTTGTTTATTGATTTGCTTATCTAGGTCTTGATTTAACGTAATAATAATGAATAAATGAATATATTCTAATAAAAATGGATTTTGTTCTCCTTGACAACTTTCTTGAAATGACGGATTTGATAATATATTTATATTATTTAAAGAAGGACATAACAAACTGGCATTCACTTGGCGGAAGGGATAGCATTCGTCTCCCGATTTAAAATGGTCCGACAAATAGATTTCAAAAGACCAATAATTGAGACATAATTCATTTACGGGAAGATTTACATAGATAATGAAAACATCCGACATGGTAATCGATAAACTACCCAACATTCCTAATTGATTAAAAAATACATCATCTCGAATATATAAATCAGTATTTGTCGATTGTAATGGGAAAAGACAAGATGATGAAGATGATGAACCTGTAACATTATTTGCTTTTTGTTTTAAATAGGCTTTGCATAATTTGACAAGAACATTTTTAGACGCGACTGTTTTTTCACAAAATGCAGTTTTATCTGGAATGCAATTTGGATACAAATTAAAAAAACTCATGATACCATACGGAGTCGATTTATTTTGTCCAAAATCTGTCGGTAATAATTGTAATAAAGGCGGGATCGCAAAATAAAATATTCCTTGATATATATCTATTTTGACATCATCATCACGGTTCATTGTTGTTGTGTTTCCTATTTGAAGCAAGGAAGGAGATGTATCATTATTTCTGATTTTTTGTTGTTGGAATTGTAATCGTTCCATATATTGTAAAAAAATGGCTAAATTTTTTATTTTTGTGGTTGATGATGTGGAAATTTCACATCGTTTCTTTGGAATCAATTTATTTCTTACCTTTTTTCCATTTTTTGTGCAATAAAATTTATTTGGATTGATATCTGCACCACATTTTGGCATACGTAATAAAAACCACCATAAAAGAAAAATAAGGATCAAGATACCTATGAAAACTATAATTAAAAACCATTCTAATATTCCTAATGATTTACTAGATGGTTGATTTATCGTATTATTTGGAAAATAATTCATGTTGTTGTTATGATTTTTAATGATAATAAAAAAAAAAAATACTTTAAAGAATTTTTTTTAAAAAAAAAAAAAAAAAAATTATTATTTTATGAAAAATCAATATTATTATTCTTCTTCTGATTAAGGGGTAGATTTCAAATCGACGAGACCCTTATCATAAATAGTTCGTCATCCATTTCAAAATAGACATTGGAATCACCTTTTTTTTTGATAAAAACTGTTTAAAGATATAAAATGCTTTATAAAATAACAAAGAATAATGAAAAATCTGTTTTTACAAGTCGGAGTAGATAATGTGGAGTATCGCGAGGAAGAGGATGGTATATGGGTATGTCTTTCAAACATTGTTTACAAGATCATAGAGTCGAAAAAGCCGAAAGATTATATGTACAAGATCAAGAACAAACGCTTGATTGATAAGAAGCTGTTTATATCATTGGAACAAACGAAGGAATTATTGGAGAAATCTAAAAAATCCAAGACGAGACCATTATATGCCGAGTTGTGCAAATTGGAACCTACAAAAGCGATACCATCTCTTGAAAAACAAGAGACTGTGGAACATCCAGAAGAAGAGGATGAATTCAAGGATCTTGAACCATTACCAGATATTATCGATCAAACAGAATCATTTCCAGATGAATTGAAGGATACATTTTTAGATATCCAGAATAATTATTTCAAGTATAAAGGAAAAGATGTATTTGTAATAACAATTGAAAACGTTGCATGGTTCAAAGGAAAAGATGTAGCCAATTTATTAGATTTTTCAAAACCAGAAGATGCAATTAGTCATAGTGTACCAAAAGTAGATAAAATAAATTATTCTAATTTAGTAGGGGTGGAATTCATATCCACATATAGGATACATCCACAAACCATATTTATCAACAAAAATGGAGTGAAAACTTTGTTTTTAAAAACAAGAAAACCTATTGATAAAGAACTTTATGAAAAATTTCAGATCGAATTATTGAATTATAAATGGATCTATCAAGAAACTAAATATCTTCATAAAATAATAAAGATATTTGGAAAGTATCATAATCATAAAACGCAGTATGCTGTTGAACAATATAAAATCGACTTATATTTTACAGATTTAAAACTTGCTATTGAATGTGATGAAAACAATCATCAACATTATGAGCAAGACAAAGAAATTGAAAGACACAATTTTATACAAGAAAAACTACAATGCACAATTATTAGATTCAATCCAGATGATATTCATTTTGAATTTGAAAATGTATTGGAACAAATTTATAATCACATTTATTTTTTTAATAAAACGACTTAAAGGGATAAATTTATTTATAAAAAAATAAATTCAAATGAGCCATCTGTATTTACAAGTCGGAGTAGATAATGTGGAGTATCGAGAGGAAGAGGATGGTGTATGGGTATGTCTTTCAGACATTGTTTACAAAATCATAGAGTCGAAGAAGCCAAAGGATTATATGTACAAGATTAAGAACAAGCGTTTGATCGATAAGAAATTGTACATATCACTGGAACAAACAAAAGAATTATTGGAGAAATCAAAAAAGTCAAAGACACGTCCATTGTACGCGGAGTTGTGCAAATTGAAACCTACAAAAGTGATTTCAGAAGTTGAATCCGACTTAAAAAAAACAGATGATGATCTAGAAGAAGAATTCAAGGATCTTGAACCATTACCGGATATTATTGATCAAACAGAATCATTTCCAGATGAATTGAAGGATACATTTTTAGATATCCAGAATAATTATTTCAAGTATAAAGGAAAAGATGTATTTGTAATAACAATTGAAAACGTTGCATGGTTCAAAGGAAAAGATGTGGCAAATTTGCTAGAATTAAAAGATTCGAGTGCAACAATGAATCGTCAAATATCTAAGAATGATAAAATAGAATTTTATAACTTAAAACTTAATGTGTCTAAAAATTTTATCGACCCTCAAACTATCTTTATCAATCTGGAAGGAGTGTATGATTTGTTCATGTCTTCTCGAAAACCAGAAGCAAAAATTTTTCGAAGATGGTTAAGTCATCAGGTTCTACCAGCCCTTAATAAATTTGGATCATACTCTTTAGGTAAAAAATATGGTAGTTTTTATGATAATGCTGATCTTTTTGAATACCAAAATCAGAATGTATTTTATGTTGCCTATATTGGTGTGCATCGGAATGAACCTCTTTTCAAATTTGGAATTTCTTTTGATTATTATCGGAGAGAATTTACAGAACACAAAAAGATTTATGAAACGTTTGATCTATTGTATTTAAGACGGACAGATAATAATCGCACAGTTGAAGAATTATTCAAAAAAGAATGCCAGATCAAAGAATTATATCGAAAGATTGACATTAACGGAAAACAATATACAGAATTATTTACTATCAACGAGAAAAATAGTTTTGATAGGATGCGAGTTATTCTTGATAAAATTATTGAACAATATCCAACACGAGAAATTATTGAGCGAGAAGAAAAAATCCAATCATTACAAAATCAAGTCAATATGTTGGAGAATGTGAATACGGAAAAAGACAAATTAATTCAGGAGCTACAAAAAGACAAGACATGGCTTCAACGCATCATTGAAAATTTTAAGATGATACACATTTCTTAATTTTTAAATTTTCATAAAAATAAGTATTTTGTGTTAGACACCGCTGTTAATTCACATATTCAATTTGAATATTGTGGATTTTTCAACCCAACAAGTTTTTATTTAAAAATATAATTTTTTTATATGGAATGATTTCGCAAGCTGTCTTTTTTAACCAATTACAAAACGTGACTCTAAAAAATCTTGCCATATATCCTTCCATTTTCACGACAACAGCGTGTCAATTTTCAAGAGTTTGGAGTTGCAAATGAACGTGTTTGGAAATTCGATGCATCAGGAATAACAAATCAGACATCGACAAATATAACATTTAGCATTGCAACACGGTACAACATTAAATTTGAAGAAGGATCATTATCTGGATGGCTGACTTCATCGTCTAATGTTAATACAATCAATGCAAATGAGGCAATGAATATTACAAAAAATTCTTACTTTTTTTTCTTTACCTTGATAATTTGTTTCATCATAATTATATTTTTCTGTTCCGTGTTTCTCTATACATTCTTGTATATACTGTTTGTTACTTTTTCGTAATGTCATTGATTGGAATTAATAAATTATTTTTCAGCCAATTCAATTTTTATAATTAATTTATGAATATAGAATTAATTTTACATTAAATTTTAAAAAAGTCTTTTCAATTAATTGTAAATAATCTTTGTTTTCATAATCATAATCAAATAAATAAATAATCTTATTCTTGTTTGGATATTCTTGACTATAACATAAAATTTGTCCTAATGCCTGTTTCCAATTTGAAAAATGTTTAATTTCTATAATAGAATAATCAGTTAATAAATCTATATATCCAAATTGAGTTTCAATTTCTTTTTTACCATTTAATTGTTTTGCTAAAATATCTTGAATTTCTTTTTCAATTAAATTATTACCACAATCTATTTTAATATTTTGTAATTCGGAATAATAATTATTTTTGTTTTCTTGTGTAATCAATTTCCATTCTTCAATCCATTTTGAAACTTTTACGGCAAAATAAGGACTCAACCAATTTGCAAAATAGGTTAATAAATAAGGATGCATAAATGTTCCTTGGTATTTTGGTTCACCTCCTTTTATTGTTTCATATACATAATCTAATTTATAATCTTGATTGATTTGTAAATCTTCTAATAAATATTTTATATATTTTTTTGTTTGATTAGTTCGTATAAAATCCCATATTTTTTTATTACATAATTTTGCCATTTCATTTGCATATATAAATAAATCTTTTTTTCTTTGAACTATTTTAAAATTATCATTTTCATTTCCATATATAATAAAATTATCATTATTCATTATTCATTTAATAAATTTTTCTAAATATTAAAAAAAAAAGCATTTTTTAATATAATTATTAATTCAAAACAAAATCAAGCTTTCATTGGAGCATTAAAAACCGATCCGAATATTATCGGAACGGAACTGATCATTGTCAAAAAAGGTGGAGACCCTAAACATCAAGGTTCATGGATAAATCGATTACTTGCTATTGATGTCTGTAGATGGGGATGTCCTCGTTTTGCGGTTCAAATTACAAAATTTATTGATGAATTAATGATTATAGGCAAGATTGAATTATAGGAGTTCCAATTGTTTAAATATATTGTATACAATATGAAGAGATACATACAGATAAGAAAGATATCAATAGAAAAACTTTACAAGAGAGAATATATTAGTGGATATCTTATTTCTATATTTTTTATTTCCGAAGGCATAAATTTTTTAAGAAAAAGTAAGTTTTACAATTCATTTATTAAAAATAATTTTATTCTTATTGAGATTTTAAGTAGGACAATGGAGTTATGATATTTTATTATTTTGTTTTTACATAATAAGGATTTATTAGAAAATCCTTATTTTTTTAAATATTTTATACAATTATTTTATATTCAAAATAGTGATAAAATGTTTCTTATTTTCCATAATAATTCCATTTTCTAAAATTGTTTTACTTAATGTTTATCAAATTATTTTATCCATATCCATTAACAATTATATCCATTGTATTCATAATTCTTGCACAAATATATATTCTGAACTGTTGTGCATCTCAATATAGATTTATAAAAGCAATAAGAGGGTATAAAGATAAAAAAAAAATAATTTTTCAAAATGAAAAGAAAAAAATATTTAAATATCATAATTCAGATATTCACATTTATTTTGATAATAAATTTGTTGCAATAATTGAATGTAAAGCATATTTAGATTCTTGTTATTTTACAAGAGCTTGTAGTGATTTCAGATTATTTAAAAAATTTAATTATAAATTAAAAAATATAATATTAAGTTTGGAGAATTCAATAAATACAGATTCAGTTGAGTTTATAAATTATAGTTATGGTAATGTATGTCATAAAATTTTTTATTTATTGAATGGAAAAATAAGTGCTTCAAAACCTATATATGATAAAAAATATGACAAAAAAATAGACGCTTCCGCGACTCTGTCTGCGGAAGCAACTGAGTATGAAAAAAAAAATAAAAAATTTATTACTTTTATTTATGAATTTATAAATTCATTAGCTATTTTAAAGTAATTTTCATCAATTTCAATTCCTATAAATTTTCTATTTGTATTTTTACATGCAATTCCTGTTGATCCAACTCCCATACAATTATCCAAAACTAAATCATTTTCATTAGTATATGTTTTTATTAACCATTCTAATAAGTCTACTGGTTTCTGTGTTGGATGTTTCGGTCTTTCAACACGATTAAACTTTAAAATGGTTGTTGGAAGTCTTTTACCATCACTTTTAGCAATGTTTTCTTTATGCTTTCCATAATTTGTTTGTTTATCAACAGAATTTTGCTTATTCCAACGTATATATGGTTGTTTATAAGTATATTGAGGATTATATATTGGTTGTTTTTTATAAAAAATTAAAATTTCTTCATGAATTTTCATAGGTTTTCTTTTTGCATTTAAAAAATCAGAAAATTTATTTTTCTCCCATATTAGGTTATATCTAAAATATTTTATATTATTTGTTATTAATAAAGATGTGAATGGTTGAGAACCAAATAATATTATTGCTCCATTATCTTTTATGATACGATTATATTCTATCCATAATTCATCCATAGGTAAAATTTTATCCCATACATTTTTTGTCATTCCATAGGGCAAATCACATAATATCATATCAATAGATTTATCTTTTATATTTTTCATTTCTATCAAACAATCATTATTAAATAATTGAATATTCATTGTTTATATTTATTCATAATTAATTTTAATGAAGAATTTTTATAATTAATTTTTATTTTTAAATGTTAATTATTTATGTTATTGAAAATTTAATACATACATAATATGCTAGATAAATATAGATTTTATTCCCAAAAACAAAAAGAAATTTATAAACCTTTTGGTAAATGAATAGATTTTATTGAAATGATTGGTAAAACATTAGAAGAACATGATTTAAAGGATAAAATCATCCAAAAATTACAAAAAGAAAATCTTTAACTCTATTAAAAAAATTTAGAACTACAAACATTGGCATAATATTATTCGTATTTGCGAAAAAATTAACATTTTTTTAAAAAACCTATTTAAAGAATTGAATTTTATAAATAAAACCAATTTATAATGACTATTCATAAATTATCAAATCCTCATAATTTTGTAAAAGAATGTAAAGAAAAAGGAATTAGCTATGATTATTTATTAGAAATTGTTACTTGCATAGGTCAGCAAAAGGCATGTGAAATGTTTATTGGCAAATCTTGTCGTGGAGGTACAAATAATATTTCAGCCGGAAGTTTACAAAATTGGATGGCAACCTTTGAATTTGCTTATTCTAATCCTGATATTCAAGATGGTGATCCATTTCAATCAAGGTCAATAGAAAAAAAAGATGATTTATATGATAATTATGTAAAATTAATCAATACAGAAATAGATGAAGAAATATTAAAATCTTGGGATACATTAAGTCTTAATAAATTAGGTGATGAAGCAATTAAATATGGAATTACTATAGGAGTAAGAAATGCAAAGGCAATCAAAAATTTAAGAGAACGAATGAAAGAAATGTGGAATCGTAGAAAAAGAAAATTTTGGAGCCAAAAAGATATTGTAGTTGAAGATAATAAATATAATGATAAGACAAATTACAATATGAATAACATCATAACTTTGCGACAAATGGCAAAAAATAGAGGTATAGTGTTTTTACATAAAACGAAAGATGAAATTATAAAATTGTTAGAACAATATGATAATAATAAACAAAATAATGTAAATAATGACAATGAAGAAAAATTATTGGATTACGAAAAAATGAATTCACGACAATTAAAAGAATTAGCAAAAACTCGTGGATTTACAAAATACAATAATATGAATAATACAAATTTAAGAATATTGTTAAAAGAATATGATGAAGCATTAGAAAATAAAAAACAAAAAGAAAAAAATAATGAAAATATAGAATCTTCAAATTCATTTGAAACAAAAGAATTTCAATTAGTTCATGAAAATGGTAAAATCCATAATATAATAATAAGAGAAGATGGATATATTAATGGCACTTTACTTTGCAAAGCAAATAATAAATTAGTTGGACATTATCTTGAAAATAAAAATTCAAAAGCATTTATAGAATCTTTAAGTTCCGTATTAGGAATTCCGATAACGGAATTAGTGATTATAAAACAAGGTGGAGATTCAAAACTCCAAGGAACATGGGTTCATAGAAAAATAGCTTATCACTTGGCAATGTGGGTCCATCCGCCATTTGCTGTTTCTGTAAGTAATTGGTTAGACGAATTATTAACCAAAGGTTCAGTCAAAATTGAAAAACCTTTATTACCTATCCTTAATCGCACTGATTTGGATTTAGAAGCAGAAGAATTAGAAAGAGAATGTAATCCTTTATATTATACTAATCAATTTGTTCTATATATTAGTTATATTGGAGATCAAGGACTTGTAAAAATTGGGTCAAGTGATTGTCGTATACATGAAAGAGAACTAAAACATATTTCTTGTGAATCAACATTTCCACAATTTCGTTTTATCAAGATTTTTCCTATTTCATCAGGATGTATTGAAAGTTTAATACATAATATGCTGGATAAATATAGATTTCCTTACCAAAAACAAAAAGAAATATATAAACCTTTTGGTAAATTAATAGATTTTATTGAAATGATTGGCAAACTATTAGAAGAACATGATTTAAAATATCAATTAATGGAAAAGGATAAAATCATCCAAAAATTACAAAAAGAAAATCTTGAACTCCATCAAAAAATTTTAGAAAAAATGCAAAAATTGGCATGATTTATGAAACCGAAAGAACGGAAATTTCGAGTGAAAGCAGTCAGTCACACAACCAATAATATCAACCAGAAGAGATAATAATATCCTTAAACTGAATGGATGGATAGCAATTTTAAAAATTACTTTTAATAAAAAAAAAACTATTTAGAATGTTTGTTATTTAAATACCAAATTTTAATTCTTGATACTGGATTATTTCTTGGATAAGATCTTTTTTTAATTTTGGAAATGATTTCATATCAAATCTTCTCGCTATAATCTTTAAATTCAGTAGATTTTGTTTTTCTAACATTTCACATGTAAATAATGGGTTTTCTTTGTATGGTTCGATAACAGCGTTATTTAATTGATAACATTGTTTTTTATAATGCTCTTTTTTTTGTGCGTTGATTTCATCTCGTTTGAGCAATCTTCTTTCGGTCACTTGTTTCAATCTCTTTTCGCGATTTTTTAAATATTTCAAACGATCTCGTTCTTGTTCTGTCATCGTGAGATTTGTGTTTTTATTCAACGTCGGATCCATTTGCTTTATCCAATATTCTTCACGAATAATGAGATCGGAAATTGGAACATTGTCTTCAAGACACTTGATTGCGAAATTGTCTTTACCGTGATCTTTCATGAATTTGTATAAAGGTGTTGTACCGCTATTTGAAGCGGATTTATGCTGGCATAGACGAAACTTGATTGAGCTTGTTGTTGAACCAATATAAAAAAATTTTTTATCATTGGTGAATTCAACTTGATAAATCAATCCAGTATTTTTATTCATATCTAAAGTTTTTGGTGCAATCATGTTTAATGACGGTTGAAGTAAATCGTAATATTCTTTTTCTTTTTGACCAATCGATGATGATGATTTATTGTCAGTATCTACTACTTCTAATAACTCAATCTTGAAATGTTCAATACCAATTTTTCTCATACATTCATATAATTTTCCTGGTTTGTTAAGATTGGCGTTGCTTTTATGAGTCTTGAATCTATTTTTCAGTATTTGTATCGTTGAACCAACATAGATATCCTCTGTTTTGATATTAGTAATCTTGTAAATATTCGCTTTCATTATTGTTTTTTTTTTTTTCAATTGAATATAAAATATCATACAAATCAATTTTATATATTTTGGAAAGATATATAAAATTTTTCAAAATTCACTTTTTTTTTAAAAAAAAAAATAACGATAATATTATAATTATATAATTTTGCGTTAATATAACATCATTGTAAAAGTATTTTCGCATTTTTTGATTGATCGATAGATAATATGAACCATTCATTTCTAGATTTTTTTATCTATCTATTTATCAATCATTTACACTGTAAATGAAAATTATAAAAAAGTTTAAATAATTTTTTATAAATAATATAACCATTTTTTTTTATAATATTGAAAACATATAAAATTGTTACAAAAACCAAATATTTTTTTATTTCATTCGAATGAATGACCTAAAGTACTGGGAATCCTAGTCATTTTCAGTATAAAAGTTATACTGAATTTTTCCCAAACCTCTACCTTTCGGAAGAGGACAGACTGTATCTTAAGAGAATTCCAATGAATTCCCCGACCCCCGTGCGGTCGTTGAGGGAGAACCATGCTTTTTTTTTTTTTTTGGTGTTTTTTGTCCAAAAAAAGTTTAGGTTTTTTACCCGCGGATTGCCCAATCCTTTGCGTTGTTACCATTGGGGACGGCATTTCGACCGTGTTCCTCGCAAATCCTTTCGGAAGTGGAGTGGTAGCAAAAGGCTCTAAGGGTGTTCCCGAACATTATAAGGGGTCTTGCCTTTCTTTCTTTTTTGTTTTGTGAGAAAGAAAGACTAGCCGGTTATATATGCATCTCTTTAAAAACACGAGATGAGTGGAAGATTACACTGTTTTTCCAAAAAGGTTTCATTCCACAACCTTTCAGGCAGCCGACTGTTGGGCGCACTAGGATTTTTCGCGCCTCCAGAAATACGTATGATATTATTATTAACCGCAGTGACAATAAATTGAAATGTTTGTGCGCGTTGGTATAAAGGTTGGTCCGCGGCAACTCCGGCTCCCGTAAGAGCAGCATTGATAAGGTTTTTCGGTTCCGCTACATATCTTGCTTCTACCGATGCAGTAGGTATAATCGAAACATTTGTTAATTTTCCATAGTTTGTGGACCCTAGTGGATCTAGGCATATGAAATCAAGAGAGTAAGAATACATGTGATAACCCGAAACGACGGGAATGACAGGAGCAGCGTAAAAAGGCTCCACAAGAGAATAGTAATCGCTTCCCATTTGAGCCAATCGTTGTGTGTTTTCATAAATCAACGAAGTTTCGGCAATGGGGTCTGTTCCGGGGAAATGCTGGTCGATGAGAAGAGTATTTTCCACGGCGTTTTTACCGACAGCAAGCGTTTCTCTGGTTGTATAATTGGACCAATACGAAGGAACCGTCGTGTTGCGCACGGCAAAGAATAATACTTTAATTGCATGAGAAAACCGGATATCATAAGATTGATTAGGGTTTTGGAAAGGATTGTACGATTGAATGGGAGCGGTTTGAACTTGTTCAATCAATATGTCTCTTGGAGCACAACCCATACGTTTTCTTTCATCATTGGAAACCAAAGAATAATTGGCCCATACTTGAACAGATGAAACTTCCGGAAGTGTAGTTCCAAAATCACTGATTACGGGAGCACGAGAAATAATGAGGGTTTCATTCGTGTCCAAGAAAGTGATATAATCCCAAGCAACAAGAAGCTCGTAGTAATTACGGAATTGGAATTGAATTCTCATGTCATTGTAAGGAAGAGCCGCGGTAGGAAGAGCCACTCCACTGTCTCGGGAATAGAAAAAGGGAAGAGGAAGATTCAAAACACGAGAAGGCAATGCTTTTTTCGGGGTAATCAAGTCATCCGTCATACCAATCATATTCAAGTAACCAATTTGTTTTCCAGCCGGTGTCGTGAACGCAGACCAGAAATCTAATTGATAACTATCAATACGAGCGGCCACCAAGTCATTGAATGTAATGGCGGTTTCTCTAACGATGTTATGAGCAAGATTAGGAGTCCAAGATACATAAGTGTCGATCACGACATCCCTACCATCTCGTTTTCCTTGAATGGCGGGAACTACTGTGATTGGAGGAAGAACAAGACGAAGCCATGTATACAATAAATAATCACCAGCACGAGAAATGCTCACTGACCATTCTTGACCGAATCCTGGGGTTCCAGAAGCCCTCGAAAGGACAACGGGAACTTGGGTGAACCAGGTGGCTTTTCTTGTGGCACGAACAAAATAAGCCGTAGCATCCGGACCACCATACATGTATTTTTCTAGTTCATCATAAGTAGCAAGATCAATAAATCCAGATGTAAGATTAGAAGTGACGATTGACATTTTTTTTTATTTTATTTTTATTTATTTCACGCAAGAAAAAAAAATTTTTTCTTTTTTTTTTTTTTTTTT
>Ga0214923_10005344_pt1 | contig 14984 bp, 11 predicted proteins | sample LL1510_MetaG_FD_177993 | JGI IMG/M metagenome (GOLD analysis project Ga0214923, IMG submission 177993) | Freshwater microbial communities from Lake Lanier, Atlanta, Georgia, United States - LL-1510 | ecosystem: Environmental > Aquatic > Freshwater > Lake | place: USA: Georgia | collected... | reverse complement strand
CTTGATCCGCTTGGGGTCTTTGCAACACCGACGCCGATGCCCACACCAGAACCACTACCGACTCCTGACCCGACAGCGACACCAGATCCAGATCCTGGGAGCTCTGCGACACCTACGCCGTAGTTGAACGCAGCGCTGCTAAATCATCTCCTGTAGGTACTCCAGGGTCTCTTCGTCGAGGCCAATGACGTCATCAATGGTGGCGCCACTCATGTAGGCGTCCTGGATGCCGACAACGCCTGTGAGGTTCGCTCCGGTGAGGTCGGCACCGTCAAATACCGTGCCGAATAGGGTGCAGCCGGAGAGATCAGCGCCGCGGAGGGTTGCATCTTCAAATCGGCAATTAGAAAGATCCCGCCCCGCGAAGTTTGCCTTGGTGAGATTCGCCCCCACAAACTCGGTGTACTGCAGATCGGGCGTGCCGCCCGGCCCGTACATGTCGTCGTCAGAAACAGGGTCCCAGCCACCAATGATGGCCTTTCGGAAATCGATGCCGGAAAGATCACCACCGAGCTCCTTGCCGCACAGGTCAAGGCCTGCGGCTGAGCCCCCTGGCTGCACGTCGAATGGGCGCTGCCACGGGGCGAGTGATTTTGGCGCCTCGTCTTCCTCGTAATCTTCGGAATCGGAATTGAAATCTTCTATCATCGGCGTGGCACTCCTTGCTGCTTTATGGAATATGCCGCAATTCTATCGGGTGTTTGTGCCAACTTTTTGACACAGAGATCTTCGCCGTAACTCTCAATCTTTCAGTGCTGGAGCAGAAACGTAAGCAATCCGAGCGCGCCAAGACCGATAAGGAAACGGAATCGGTATAGAAAGTAAAATCGACCTAGGCGCTTACTCATCGCGATATCGCGAGCCCACACCTTACCTAGTCGGCTCATTGCCTTTTCCCGGGCTTCTCCAATTGCCAGTCGGCGCGGAAGGTCGGCGCGCACCTTCGCACGGAATTCTTCAGAAGAATTCTCAGGAGGGAAACCTGCCTCAATGCGCATGCTGTCGTTCCAGAGGTCTATATCCAACTCAGTCTTATCCCAGAGCGCAGTCCCGCAGTGAACTATCCGGCCGTCAGGTCTAATGCCGAAGGTAGGAGTGTGCCTGGGCCTGAGAGCCAGTGATTCATCTTCGGTGAACTGATGCGGCAAGACCTCGCCGGCGTACAGTGCAGCAACGTTCTCGTTGACGCGGCGGCGCAGGTCTGCCATGTCAATTGCACTCATGGCCTCAAGCCTCCTCATCGGTATAGCCGTAGCCAGAACCTCGCTTGATGCGTACCCGCGGCGTGGGGTCACCGAAGGTGGTGCAGGCAGCAACCTCCGCTGGATATGTGGACTTAATTGTGTCCCAGTCAATCTTGATTACGTCTCTAGGCTCACGCCGCCACGCACATAGCTCCTCAATGCCGGCGCTTTCACCACAGAGAAGCATGATGTGTGCTTTGGCAACCTCTTTACGCTTCTCGAGCAGCGGCTCTACCGAGAGCAGTGAGAGATATATCGAATGCATCTTGATAATCTCATCACGCTGATCTGAAGAATCATTGATTAACTGCATTAGCGAATCAGTTAGCGTGACGACTTCGACAAGCCCTCCGTCTAGCGAGTAATCCTCATTCCGAACAGATTTGACTGTGAGCGACCCAGACATTTCTGTCGTTGTGGATGTGTACTTGGCAACTAGCTCGGGATACCTCTGCTCAAAGAGTTCACGGTACGACCTTCGTCCGGCCGCTTGGCCAATTTCAACGAAGTCAGCCACGTCAACACCGCGCGAATATGCTTCAACCAGATAGTCCTGAAACTGTTCCTTGGTTTCAGCGAACAGCTTGAGCCCGTGACGTGCCCGCCGATATGCCGTCGCCCAAGTTGTGGCCTCATCGGTCGCTGGAGCAAGTTCAGCGCCAGAGGCTGTTGACTTCAGAGCATCTGCCTGTTCAAACAGCGGAATGAGTTGGGCATTGGCTGCGGAAAGCTCCCCGCAACGAGCGATCGCGTTCGCGATCTCTGCAGCGTTCAAGATGAACCACTCACCAGGAAGGATGCGCTTTGGCGCGAATTCGCGGTGCAGGGTGTTTTCGACCTCTGAGACGAAGGCGGTCTGCACAACCTTGATCGGCACCAGCGGGCGAGGGTTGCCTGTCTGGTGCTCCTTGGCCCGGTCTAGGGAGCTGCGGCCGGGCCTTTCGGCAACCTTGCCGATCTTGGTGAACTCGGTGTATTCGCCACCGACCTGTTCACGAATAAAGTAGATTTCGCCGCTATCCAGGTCCATCGGGCCTCCTTGTTACAGATTCATTGCGCCAACCCTACCGTTGCAACGTGCCAACATGGTGGCACGATCCTGAGGCAAAATCACGTCCTTGCTAATCAAACCAAGGGGGATTGATGGCGCACCGCCAGCCAGATACCAGCCCAAACACACCCGTACCGAAGATTGATGTGCCCGCCCGCCTCATTGAGTTACTTGAGCACGACCCTGGCCTTGCGCTGATCGTACTCGCCGTGCTGGAAGAGGCGGGAATCGCCGACCGGGAGTTCGTTCGCACCCAACGTGCCAGGCTGAGCCTGGCACGGGGCGACCGAGGTGCGCTCATCGAGCACAGCGCGAGCGGTGCGGAGCTAACCCCGCAACAGGCCATTGACCTTCTGGCCGAGGCGCTCGCTGGTACCCCAGTACCCACGGAGGCCATTAGCAACGCAACTAGACGCGCACTGCCGCTCTCGCAGAGCGCCAAGGGGAAGCTGATCTCGGCGCTTCGCGCCACGCAAGACCGTGGGGCCTCAGCCAGCGCCTATGAGGCAGTCTGTGCCGCGAGTGGGCAGAATCCTAGCGACGACCACATGGCGATCGTCGACCTCGGCATTGAGTTCATCACCCGAATTGCCGCAACGCCAGGAGAACTGAGTGCGCGAAAGACGCTCACGCTTCGAGTGATCCGGGCCGGGCTCGCCCTAGCGCCAAGTTCGGCAGGTCGGATGCTTGATGAAGCCCTGAAGTCGGGCCTGGTGCGCTCATACGATGTCGTCCACGAAAAATCTATCAGCGCCATCGTCGTTGTAGACGAAGCGGCAGCGAAGTCCGTTGTTAACCGCGCCGAATCAGGCGCTGACCTTGAGGCTGCAGCGCTGCTTACCACGAGGATCAACGACGAGGGGCAACGCGGCCGATACCTGCGTGTGCTGTGCAAGCGGTACACAGATGATCACGAGCCAACCCCAAAGGCCGCAAAGAGCGTTGCGCTAGGCATCAATTCACTCGTTGCATTACACCAAGCAGCTCCGTCAACCGAGGCGGCATCACATGACGAAGCGCTACTTCGACGTTGGGCATCCCTGTTTGCGGACATTCGGGATAACTTCAGTGCAGCTGCAGATCAAATCGCGGCGGCTCGAGCGCCGCACACTCAACGGTACAAGGAAGCACGTGTCGAAAGCGAGCAGACAGCGATTGCAAAGAAATTTGTTAAGGAGCGAATTGTCCCAGAGGAGAAGTTCATCCTTCTTGTGGGAGGCAGTTATACAAAAGGACTGATTGACGCGTTCAACGAGTTCCATCCGCCGGTACCAACATGGGGCGACTGGATCGTTAAGGAACGCTCCCAGCCGCTCAAGACAGGCGAGGTTGACGAACGTGTCGCTTCGCCGAAGTGTGCAGGCGTGGTGATCATTGCGAAGCCGGCCGGGCACATGATCGTCGAACAGGCGAAGACGGCGGTGCAGCGGCACGGCAAGCCAAGCGTGCTGATTACCAACTCGAGCAAGTCGGCTTTGCGCGACGGGCTTAGGAGCCTGCTGGTCCGTATGGCTCGAGAAATTTCGGAAAACGCGAGTTAGCTGAAGGAGGACCAATTATGGGCTACGACGAAGACGATATCCCACAACGGCGCAACACCTGCATCCACGGAATGCCAGAACTTTCATGTGGTTATTGCGGTCCGAAAACTCCGATTGAGGTGCCAGGATCACGGATCGCCGAAGGAGCAATGTCGGCGATTCCACAGCCGACATGCGCAGGCTGCGGCCAGGAGATGGTCTTCGGCACTTTCTACCGCGACCATCGAAGTCATGGGATCAAGAGCCAGCCGATCCTTCGTCGTCGCGAGGCTGCGCGCCTCGCGCGGATTGAGGTAGCAAAGAAGCGGGGAATCAAGGTGCCAGACGAGCTGTACCTCGTATGCAGCAACTACCAGCTTGACCGTTTCTCCACCGTCGAGATCACTGACCAGCGCTCGTTTGTGCATTACCTCGGAACCGCCGCGTGGGCGAGTTGGGGTGCGGACTTGATGGCGGACATTTAAGTTGAATAATGCAAGCAAACCACTCTCGTAGATGATGAAAGGGACTCAACGAAAAATGTTTGACAAAATAGTTTCTAAACATCGAATGAGAATCCAGCGTTATTCAGAGTGCTATTTGATACTGGTTTGAAAGCGACAAAGGTTCATAATGAAGAATGACACCGACCAGGCTATTCTGAGGTCTGGATTGCGCTGTAGGAAGGCTCTGCCTTCAGAATTTCAGAAGGTTGGGGATATATGAGCAACTATCGACCCCCTGCGAAAACAACCCATGCCTATTGCAGATCTTTCTTGCAGAAGGCGGTGCGCAGAGGCCAAATATCGCTTGCTCTCGCAATTGGAGAGCACCTAAGCGATAAAAACGTTGGCGATGGAGCTTGGCTCAATCAGCGTGCGACGATTTTGGCCTTCGAAGAATGCCCGCAAGCCTGGTCCACACTCACCTTGAGCGAATCAAAGCGAAACGGGCAGATTTCTTGGTCTAGACATCAGGCGCTCACATTGATTGAGCGGGTAACAGGTGGAACAAAGTGGAAACAAGCCACTGGGCTCGGCGTGCTGGCTCATTTTGCGAATGAAAAACCCGAAACGTTAAATGACCATCGACCAGCTATTCGGCCACATGTTGCAGCAGTCGCCGCCCGTGTTTCGGCGCTAGGGCAGAGCGTACCCCCAGAGACAAGTGACCAAGAAAAGTCGAACAGACCAATAAACTTCGCGTATCACACATTTAGTCAGAGACAGGCCTGGCCATGGGATAAAGCGTTCATGGTAGCGGCAAATTATTTGGATGAATTAGGTTTTGTTCCGGATTATGTTCCCGAATCAGCGAAAATGTTGTGCCCCACATGGGTCGCAGTTGATCGGCATACAGACCTGGGTAAGCGTGTAATCACTGAAGTTGCGGTGCGCACGGGGCGGCATAGAAAAATTGTAGAGTGGACTAGCTTCTACGCAGAGAGCGCTCTGTTGAATGCGGAATCAACTGCAACTTGTGCGGGCATTGACTGGTGGCAAGAAGAACGTACCTGGCGATTGGGAAAACTCGGCCTGACTATTGACGCAGCGTTTCAAGTTTGGCGTGGAATTCGCGAAGAAATAGTGCGGGCCGTTACCGAGATTGCAGGCGCTGAGCTTTCTCATCTTGAGAGGGTGGCAGAGACAACCCCACTGCACTCAAAAGGAATTTGGGATGACCCGAGGTGAGGTAATCCTCAAACTTCTCCAGAGCAAGCAGACCCCAACCTTCATAGCAGCGCAACTCCGCGACTTTAAGGCGTTCCTTCAACTAGGCGGGATCCCATCCAGGGGCTATCAGGAGCGCCAGGGTTTCCCGCCAACCCCACAGGTTACTGACGAATTAGACCGTGAGAAAGGACTATGGGACCTGGTGTTTTGTAGCATTCAGGATCACGGGCTAAGTTTTCACCAAACTGGTCGGACGCCGAACCCCTACGGTCCGATACTTCTAGTACTTGATCCAGGATGGCTTGCAGGCGTAGGCGACGTTGAGGTCTCGTTGCTCAGTGGAGGGAACCTCCGATTTGATCGCGCCAAACACGGGCTTCCGCTAGAACGACTTGCAGAACTCTTTGAGGACAGATATTTAGGGGAATCGCTGGTAGTGAGCAGGCGCACATTACAAGCCCGATTTGGCACCGAGCTTGCAATCAGCAACCCGGAGATCAGCGCATTACTGCCCGAAGGAAAGATTCCGCTGGACTACGTAACAAGAATTCAAGTCGACCCATACCAACTAGGGAACGCTGACCTTATGGATCAAGTGCGAACAGGTGCGGATCAGCACAACCTAAAATGCATGATCAACCCTCGTCCGGTTCCTGACAAATCGCAATTTGCTGAACTCGCAACAGCAGTTCAGAATGGCTGCACTACGTCAACGGATCTGGTGACATATCAGTGGAAACACTTTGAACTACAGAGGTGGGCCAACAGGCTTCACACCTCAGATTGGGCATATCAGGCGGAACGTTGGGCAAGTTACCTTCGCGATGGCACACTCAATTTGATGACCAAGGAGTCCCTTTAGTGCATCTGGCAGAGACAGTGATGGTTGCTACTGGCCTCCTCGCCAGCCCACCCGTCCCACTTGCCCTCGCCAAACAACTAGCCGCCACCTACGCAAGCCGTTACAACAACCGTCGCGGCGCCATGGTGGCTGACGTGGTGGCGAGTGCTGCGCGCAATTACGACCGGGTCGAGCAAATAATAGTGCCGGGATTTGAGCGCCTGGCGCACGACAAGCCAACCCTCAACGCGCTTGCGCAAGCCGACCCAGCACAGCTAAAGGCACTTGGCCTACGAGCAAACGAGCCAAACACCATGATTGAAGTGGCAAAGGGTCTCATTCGATTTGGCAGCGCTCAAAACATCACGGGCGACGATGCGATCTGCCGCGCCTGGGGTGAGTACGCCGAGCAGTGGCGGCGTACGCCGAAGCTTGATCCGTATGTGGGGGTTAAGGGGATCGGCATTGCCCTTTACGCCTATCTGCGCATGCGCTCGGGTGCCGACGCGATTAAGCCCGATGTGTGGATTGCGCGCCTGCTGCAGCAGTACGGCGCAGCGATTCGCGATCCCAAGGACGCCCTTGAAGTAATGGAGTGCGCCGAGCAGGTGGCGCTCGCCGCAAAGATCAGCCGCCTGACGCTCGACCAGATGCTATGGCGCGGCGAATGGAAGATCACCCCAGCAGCCCTGAAGCAGCTCGCCACCACCGAAGCGTGGCGCTTCCACGCCCCGGCCGACACCACCCCCGAGGAGATCTACGGCAAGAACGGCTCCATGGGTCACCTCTTCAACGAGCCCTTCGCCACCCGTGCCGATCTACAGGATGCCCTAGCCGAAAACCATGGAGGGGGCGTGCCGATGGAGGTGATTGAGGCGCTTGCTGCGCTCTGCGGGCCGAGGGTGGAGGGGGCTGGCTCCCCCTAGGCGTGCCAGGCTCCTGGCGCAGTTCTGAAGGAGCCTCAGCGCGTACCATTACGGGGATACGGCGCACGTACCGCTGAAGGCGGCGCCAGGTATGGAGGGGCAAAGTGACTGAACCGGTCATCCGCATTGACGGTGATGAAGTGACCGTTGGTAAGTTTACGTTTATTGACTCCGATATCGCCGAATACCTTGAAGCTGAAAGCAAAGATAACCGAGCAAAAGTGGCACGCGATGCAATTATTATCGGCATGAAAGTCATGCTTGATCAAAGAGTTAGTCTTTCTACAGAATCGGTTCTGGATAGAGTTGAAACACGAATCAGCGAAATCCTTTCGGATCCCAAACTACAAGCCGAGGGATCTCCATTCGCAGTGCTCCTCAATGAATTTGAGGATCTAAGGGAACAAATTAAAGATAAGAAAGGTAAACAGAAATACGGGTCACAAGGCATTGGAGACACCTACGAGGAGTATGTTGAGAGCCTCCTTAAATCGGAGTTTGGCTTTTCAGCTCAAATTCTTCGAACAGGAGCGAAACGCGCTAGCAAGTATCAACCGGGTAAACCAGGGGACTTTCGTATTCGGTTGAACACGGATTCGCAGAATGAAGTCCATTTTGCAATTGAAGCAAAAAATGTCCAGAGCGGACTGAGCATCGAGAAGGTAAAAACCGACACCGAAAGAACTATTTTTGAACGAAAAGTGCCAGTAGTAATCTGGGCACTCTCAAATGAACCAGCATCTCGACTCATTCAACAAGGCGCAATTGATTGGAGTGTTGACTTTGGCTACGTACTCGTCAACGTTGATCCTGAGCAACCAGAACAGGCGCGACCTCTACTTGGCGCAGCAGTTCGAGTTGCCCAATTGGTGTATCAATGGCAATCAAAAGTTGACCAACAGTTTGACATACAGTCCGCACATGATTTTTTTGGAAAAATCAAGACACGTTTGTTGAAGATCTCGAAAATTAAAGAGCAACTCAATATTATCGGCACGGCGCATCAGGAAGCATACGCACTCAGCGAAAACTTGTATGACGCATTGAAAGCCGACATTAGAGAATTTGCCGAGAAGTTGGAACCAAACGTGACAAGTGAGTCAGAATTGCCATGACAACCGAATTCTTTGAACGGCCGATTCTCAACTCCCCTTACGAGGAGCCGAAGCGCCATTGGGCACTGAACTCAGAAGGCCAGCCGACCCAGTTAATCAATGAATATCGCCGTCCAGCAGACTTCGTTACACCGATCCCGAAGGCACGTAAGTCAGCGAAGAAGAATCAAGCTGAAGGGCAGCTTGCCGTCGAGATGGACGAAGGAACAGGCCTCTCCACAGCCGATCAGCAGTATGGGAAAACTGCTGAGATTATTCGCGCCGTACGCCAAGAAGTTGGCGAGTGGCGCAAGCAACCAAAGAGCCTGTGGGGCGTTACACCAGAAACCGCCCGGCTACTTGAGTACTGGCGTGGTGGAGATTTCCAGAATGAGCGTCCGTTCTTCTGCCAGGTAGAGGCAGCAGAAACAGCGATCTGGCTTGCGGAGGTTGCGCCAAATACCGCGCGTGGCAAGCCTATTCTCGCCCAGCTAAAGGCTGCGAACGATGAGGCGAATCCAGAGCTCTTTCGTATTGCGCTGAAGCTTGCTACGGGTGCCGGTAAGACCACAATCATGGCAATGCTTATTGCTTGGCAGACAGTTAACGCGGTTCGACACCCGAACTCCAAGGCGTTCACCTCCGGCTTCTTGATTGTCACGCCTGGAATCACGATCAAGGATCGACTACGCGTGTTGCGACCAAACGACCCGGACAATTACTACAAAACACGCCAGCTCGTGCCTATGGAGATGTACGAGGATCTAAACAAGGCCAAGATCGTCATCACGAACTACCACGCCTTCAAGCGCCGGGAGGTTTTCGAAATCTCGAAGGGCGGAAAAGATTTCCTGCGTGGTCGAACGGGTGACGACATCATCACTACCGAGAGCGAAGGGCAAATGCTTCAGCGAGTTGTTCCTGAGCTTCTCCGCATGAAGAACGTGATGGTCATTAATGACGAGGCGCACCACTGCTATCGCGAGAAGCCCGTTGATCCGGATGAGAATCCAGATGGTGACCTTAAAGGCGAAGAGCGCAAGGAGGCAGAGCGCAACGCTGAGGCTGCGCGTCTGTGGATCAACGGACTGGAGGCCCTTAATCGAAAGGTAGGCGTTCGGACCGTACTTGACCTCTCCGCTACGCCGTTCTTCCTCAGCGGTTCTGGCTATGTCGAAGGAACCCTATTCCCTTGGGTCGCAAGCGACTTTTCGCTGATGGACGCCATTGAATGCGGCATCGTGAAACTGCCGCGAGTTCCTATTGGGGACAATGTGGCCGCGGAGGATGGCCCAATCTTTAGAAACATCTGGGCGCACGTGGGAAAGGACTTGCCAAAGAAGGGGCGAATCACCGCAGGTGAGTACGACCCGTTGAAGTTGCCAGTAAAACTTCAGAACGCAATTGAGGTTCTCTACGGCAACTACAAAAAAACCTTTGAGTTGTGGAAAGAGAGCCAGATCGGCGTCCCGCCCGCTTTTATCATCGTGTGCCAGAACACTTCAATCTCAAAGCTCGTCTACGACTACGTCTCTGGTTTTGAACGAACCGCCGAAGACGGAACAACAGTGCTTGAAAATGGGCGCTGCGAACTGTTCAGAAACTTTGATGAAAACGGGAACCCACTACCCCACATGAACACACTGCTCATCGACTCTCAAGAGATTGAATCTGGTGAGGCAATTGATCCAGGTTTCCGCAAACTACTGGCCCCGGAAATTGAGCGGTTCCGTCGCGAACGAGTAGAGCGCACAGGTCGGCAAGAGAGCGTTGATGACATCAAAGACGAGGAAGTGCTTCGCGAGGTCATGAACACTGTAGGCAAGGCCGGTCAGCTCGGTGCAAACATTCGCTGCGTAGTATCGGTTTCAATGCTCACCGAAGGGTGGGACGCCAACAACGTGACACACGTGCTTGGCGTACGCGCGTTTGGCACACAACTCCTTTGCGAACAGGTAATTGGTCGCGCGCTTCGTCGGCAATCATATGATCTCAACGAGGAGGGCTTGTTCAACGTTGAATATGCAAATGTCTTCGGTATTCCGTTTGACTTTGCAGCCCAGGCGGTAACTGCTGCGCCGCAGAAACCGCGCCAGACCGTTCAGGTCAAAGCGATGCGCCCTGAGCGCGATCATCTTGAGATCAAATTCCCCCGAGTGGTTGGCTACAAGGTGGACCTACCCAATGATCGTTTAACGGCTAACTTCAATGATGATTCAAAGTTTGTGCTCAGCCCAGATCTTGTCGGCCCAGCGTCAACTGACGTGTCGGGCATCATCGGCGCAAAGGAAACGTTCGATCTCGCCCACCTGAAAGACACCCGTCGGTCCACGATCCTGTATCACCTCACCCAACACCTCATTTACAACCATTGGCGCGGAGCAGGCGAGGATCCAGCCTTGAACCTATTCGGCGAGATTAAGCGACTGACGGCGGAATGGCTCGACAACTACTTGGTCTGTACCGGCGGGACATATGAAGCACAGCTCATGTACAAGCAACTCGCCGACCAGGCATGCCAGAGGATTGCCGCAGCGATCGTTCGTAGCGCCGCGACTGAAGAGCGGCCAGTAACGGTACTTTTGGACTCGTACAACCCAGAAGGCTCAAGCGCAAATGTGCGATTTACCTCGTCGAAGAGCCACCATCTGACAGATCCGAACAAGGCGCACCTCAATTACCACGTGCTCGACAGCACCTGGGAGGGCGCCTTTTGCCGAGTGGCCGAAGCCCACCCGAAGGTGCTTGCCTACGTCAAGAATCAGAACATGGGCTTCGAGGTGCCATATCGGCACTTGGCGGAAAACAAGAGATACATCCCTGACTTCATTCTGCTGGTAGACGATGGACGTGGGCCAGCCGATCCGCTCCACCTAATCGTGGAGGTCAAGGGATTCCGAGGGGAAGACGTGAAAGATAAGCAGGCCTTCACGGAAACCTATTGGGTCCCGGGCGTGAACAGCTTGAAGACTCACGGGCGATGGGATTTTGTGGAACTAAAAGAGATTTACGAGCTTGAAGACGACTTTGACGACAAGCTCAGGTCGTCATTTGACCAAATTTTGTGAACCCAACAAACCGTAGCAGGAAATAGGGAGGGATTATGGCAAAAGAGAAACAGCCGAAACAGGTCGAGGCGTTTAAGCACACGGAAGACAAGCGTAAGAACAACCCTACGGCCGAAGCACAGTCGCTCATCAGCGCTGCCGACGCTGCCCCAAAGGTACTGCGCTACCCACGCAATACAGACCTTGACCCTCAGCTGGTCTGGCGCGGAAAGGACGCCCAAGATGCGACCGATCTTTCCGTTCAGCACACCCCCCTCTATATCCAAGAGAAAGTACATCCAAAAGTGTTGATTGAGGACCTCCTTGCACAAACAAACCAGAAGAAGCTTTCCTCAGGAGAGCAGCTTGACCTTTTCTCGGACTTCAACGGCGTCCCGGAGGGTGCAGACAAAACTGAGTTTTACCAGCACGATCAGAATTGGACCAACCGTATGATTTTGGGAGATTCCCTCAATGTCATGGCCAGCCTAACTGAGCAGGACAGACTTAGAGGAAAGGTCCAGGTCATCTACATTGATCCGCCATACGGCATTAACTACGGGAGCAATTTTCAGTGGTCAACGTTCAGCCGTGATGTCAAAGATGGACGAACTGATCACATCACAAGAGAGCCCGAACAAGTAAAAGCCTTCCGAGACACTTGGCGCGACGGTATCAATAGCTACCTGACTTATCTCAGAGATAGGCTATCCGGAGCCCATGCGCTATTGCATGAGTCTGGTTCAATATTTATGCAAATCGGTGATGAGAATGTACATCGCGTTCGAGCCATAATGGACGAAGTTTTTGGGCCAAAAAACTTCCGAGGCCTAATTCCTTTTAGAACAACAAGCGGCCTGGGCTCTTCCGGCATAAAAGCGGTTTGCGATTACATAATCTGGTACAGCCGCGGCGAGAACCCAAAGTTTAGAAACGTCTATGTAGACCAAGACGATAAAGGCTTTAGCTACACTGAAGACATTCGAGGACAGGTATCAAGCCGTGGCAGCCTAAGCAATGATGCGGTTCAGAAAAATCCTGGACACAGACTTTTAGCCTCAAGCGACCTAGTTTCCGCAGGGAACACGCCAAGTTGCGTTTATGACTATGAATATGAAGGTCGAACCTTCGCACCTGGGAGAAACAGAAGTTGGAAAACAAACCTTGTCGGGATGCGAAAACTCCACGCCGCAGGTCGCTTAATTGCAACAGGAAACACATTGCGATATCGCACATACTCTGACGACTACCCCGTCAGCGAAATAACAAATATGTGGGTTGACACCGTCGGAGAACTTCAAAAAAACTACGTTGTGCAAACATCTTGGAAGGTAATACAGCGCTGTATTCTCATGGCTTCTGATCCTGGCGATTTAGTACTAGATCCCACCTGTGGATCAGGAACAACGGCTTTTGTTGCCGAGCAGTGGGGCCGAAGATGGATCACTATTGATACATCCCGCGTCGCCTTAGCAATCGCGAGAGCTAGGATTATGGGCGCGCGATACCCGTTTTACGTGTTAGCAGATAGTCGCGAGGGGCAACTGAAGGAAGCGGCTGCGTCCCTAATGGCGCCGAGCACACTCCCAGTGCAAGGTGACATTCGACAAGGATTTGTCTATGACCGTGTTCCACACATAACCTTGAAATCAATCGCGAACAACGCTGAGATTGATGTGATTTGGGATAAATGGCAAACACAGTTAGAGCCGCTGCGCAAAAGGATGAATGCCTTGTTGCAAGTGAGTTGGGAGGAATGGGCAATCCCGGTGAACGCAGAACCAACCTGGTCAAGCGAAGTAAAGGAACTACATACACAATGGTGGTCGGCTCGTGTCTCTCGGCAGCAGGAGATCAATAAATCAATTGCGTCAAAAACAGAATATGAGTTTTTGTTTGACAAGCCAGCTGAAGACCCAAAGAAAGTACGCGTAGCGGGGCCATTCACTGTGGAGAGTCTCTCGCCACATCGATCCATGATCGTGGGCGTAGGTGGCGAGCTGGTTGACCCACTTAATTCTGCTGGTGAAACTGAACTTGGTCAGCGATTCACGTCAATGATCTTGGAAAACTTGAAGGCTGCAGGGGTGCAACAGGCGGATAAGAGCCGCAAGATCAACTTCACCTCGGTCACCCCTTGGGCCGGGAGGATGGTCTGTGCTGAAGGCCGTTACATGGACGAGACAGGCGAACGGCGCGCAGCAATATTCGTTGGTCCAGAGTTCGGAACCGTGCTTAGGGCTGACCTAGTAAAGGCTGCACGCGAAGCAGGCGACGGCGGCTTCCACGTGCTCATCGCATGTGCATTCAACTACGAGGCTCACGCCACCGAATTTGACAAGCTCGGTGCAATCCCCGTGCTTAAGGCACGCATGAACGCGGATCTGCATATGGGAAGCGAGTTGAAGGAGACGAGCAAAGCGAACCTCTTCGTAGTGTTCGGCGAGCCCGATATTGAGCTGCAGGAACAGAAGGACGGGCGACTGCGCGTTGAGGTCAAGGGGGTCGACGTCTTCAAGCCGCAAACAGGCGAAGTTGTCAGCGAAGGACCAGACGGCATCGCCTGCTGGTTTATTGACACCGATTACAACGAAGAAAGCTTCTTTGTGCGGCACGCATACTTCCTTGGCGCTGATGACCCGTATGACGCCCTCAAGCGCACGCTTAAGGCCGAAATAAATGAAGAGGCGTGGGATTCACTCCATAGTGCAGTCTCACGACCGTTCGATAAGCCACAGAGCGGCCGGATTGCCGTTAAGGTCATCAACCACCTCGGTGACGAAGTCATGAAGGTGTACAAGATCTAGCAATGGATTTTCGAATCGCCGACACGTTTGTAGAAAGCCTTGCCCGGCTAACGGCTGAAGAGCAGAAGGCTGCAAAGACTTCTGCATTTGATCTGCAGATGAACCCGGCACACCCAAGCCTCAAGCTGCATAAGCTTGAGAAGGCGTACGACAAGAACCTCTGGTCCATTCGCGTAAACGACGGTATCCGGATTATCGTGCACAAGACTGGTAGCAGCTTCATGCTCTGCTATGTGGATCATCACAACCCCGCATACGCGTGGGCGGAGCGTAGGCGGTTGCTGACGCATCCCAAAACTGGCGCGGCTCAGTTTGTCGAAGTGCAAGAGCGAATCGAAGAAGTGGTAATACCAGTCTATGTGCACGAAGAACGCCCGGTGGCACCAAAGCAGAAGCCATTATCGGGCCGCACTGCGACAGAACTACTGAACTACGGCGTGCCAGAAGAGTGGGCAGAGCGCCTGCTAAGTGCGGATGAAGATCAGCTCCTAGCGCTCACCGAACACCTCCCGGCTGAGGCTGCCGAGGCAGTGCTCGAAATTGCGACAGGTGGCACTCCAGTTGTACCTGCTCCAGTTACCGTCTCGGATCCATTTGATCACCCAGATGCCCAGCGGCGCTTCCGCACCGTTGCCAACCTGGAAGAACTGAAGGCTGCACTGGATTACCCATGGGACAAATGGATGGTGTATCTGCATCCAGATCAGCGCCAGTTCATGGAGCGCACCTTTACTGGCCCGGCGCGGGTAACGGGTTCCGCTGGCACTGGAAAGACCGTGGT
>Ga0214923_10005343_pt1 | contig 14984 bp, 16 predicted proteins | sample LL1510_MetaG_FD_177993 | JGI IMG/M metagenome (GOLD analysis project Ga0214923, IMG submission 177993) | Freshwater microbial communities from Lake Lanier, Atlanta, Georgia, United States - LL-1510 | ecosystem: Environmental > Aquatic > Freshwater > Lake | place: USA: Georgia | collected... | reverse complement strand
GGTCCAGCAGGTCAGGCAGGTCCAGCAGGTCAAGAAGGTCAAGCAGGTCCAGCAGGTCCAGCAGGTCCAGCAGGTCCGGCAGGCCCAACAGGTTTAACAGGCCCAACAGGCCCAACAGGCCCAACAGGCCCAACAGGTTTAACAGGTCCGGCAGGCCCAACAGGCCCAACAGGCCCAACAGGCCCAACAGGTCCGGCAGGTCCGGCAGGTCCGGCAGGTCCGGCAGGTCCGGCAGGCCCACCCAACCCCAACCCCAACCCTAATCCTACTCCTTCAAACCCCACCAACTTAAACCTAAGAAACATGGCAGGCGCTTACATTCCAAGTTGGGCGTACTACCGATCAGGCAGTGGAAAGTATCCAAGCAACTACTCTAACCGGACAGTCACTATCCCCAATATGCCCGCTAAGCTAGACTTTATATCTTATGCCTTTGTGTTGTTTGACTTTAGTGGGAACTTAAACTGGGGAGCCGGCATCAACGTGTTTAATTCAGATGGAAGGACCATCAATAGTTCGCCCATTGAAACATTTGACTTTGACATGGTTAAATTTATTGGCTCTCAAAACATTAAATATCGGTTTATTAGCGTGGGAGGGTACAACTTTGGGCAAACTGCCGCGTGGTCCACTGTTGTTGCCAATAACACGGCTATTACCAACCTTACTAACCAGCTGATTAACATGTGTAAACTTTACAACTTAAACGGAGTAGATATTGATTGGGAGTACCCCCAGACAGGGGAGTTAGATACATTTATTAATGTTGCCGGGCCACTGTTTAAAAGTAGCAACATTACCCTAACGCTGGCTTTGTCAGTCAACAAGAGTGTGATGGACAAAGCTTATAACTTTCCAAACATTGATTCCTACTTTACTTGGTACAACTTAATGTCTTATGACATTTATGGCAACTTTCCGGGCTCCACTACATTTGGGGCCAACACGGACTTTGGGTACACCAAAGACAGCCTAACTTACTTGATTCAAACCAAAAACGTAAGTCCAGGCAAGATTGCGCTTGGGTTAGCTAGCTACGGAAGGTACACCCGGATAACCAACTATGACAACACCAAATCAGCTTTGGGGCAGGCCATTACGTTAATTGATGACTCGGTTTGCTTGTCTGAAACAGGGTCTAATGTAGCTTCATGGTCTGGCTACACGGCGGACTGTTTGTCCGGACCGTACACCAAAACCGTTGGATATCTGGCTTACTACGAAATTCTAGATCTACTGGAGAAAACTGGGGCCGCTCCAGTGAATGACACGGCTACAGAGTCCTCCTACGTGGTGCTGTCCAAGAACAATGTCAACATGGCCATTAGTTTTGACACAGTGAGCAACATTACTAACAAAACCCTATACGCGGCAAACAACAATTTGATGGGTATCTTTCTTTGGCAGCTTTCAGACGATGATTTTTTGAATGGGTACCCCATCTCCAACACCGCCATTAACATCATCAAGGGTACAGCTGCTCCAACTCCATTGCCTAACCGCCAAACCTATAATATTGGCACATGCGGCATAGCATGGGAGAACAATAACTTTCCGCTGAACACGGTCAAGTCCTGCAGTACGTTTGCAAACCCAAGCACAGTTGGACAAGGCAGTTTGTCTTGTTTTGGGGTAACCACCTGCAGTCCTGTTTATAACAGTCAGTGTCAAATCTCTAGCTCTAACGCCAACCTAAACTACCCACCAGCCACTTTTGTGCCGTTTGGAGACTTTTTAAACACCAACTGCGGCAGCGTGTTTTATGGCGGCTCCACTTACGGGCCTCAGTTTTACAGGGACTATGTTCAAACAGGAAGAGTAAAAATGTGTAACAACAGCGGCAACACCGTGTCGTTTTCTCCCAACTGTTCCACTGCCCCTGACGTGGGGGCGTGTATGAGCACCAGTTTAACAAGCGCCCCATCTAAAGCCACTATTTGTTTGAACCCCAACGCCGCTAACTGTGCCAACATTAATTTAGGATGCTCCGCGTAAACCATAAATTTTTTTAAAGAGTCTGTACGTTTCTTGCACGGGTGTAAAAGGACTATTTTAAAACACAACCTAAAAAAATGACAACATTGTATGTTTCCCCTACGTTTCATGCGGCGTTAACGCCCATGACGGAGCTTGTAAGCACCGGATGCACCATGTGCTCTATTGACACGTCGTTTTCATCTACTGTTTTGCAGCTGGGGCCCCGTGTGGTGGAGGTGGAAGCCCGACTGGGCAAGTACAGTAACAGCGGGTTTACCTCTGGTGTCACACCTGCCATGTTTGACTCGGTTATCACCAAACTGAGCTCCTTCAAAGGCTGGGTGTTTGCTAGCGCCGAGTGGGAGCCAGTGCATGACTACTTTTACACTGTGGAAGGCCACACCATCCGTACCCGCAAAGTGTTTTCTGACGTAGACGGTAGTGTGGAGCACGTCATTAAAAAGCGTTTGAAGAATGTAGATATTTCATGCGCCGTCTCCCGTCCCATGCCACACATGTTTAACACGGTGGACATTCGGGGGTCCTTGAGCTTGGAGCAGCACGTGCAACTGCCAGAGGGCTTTTGTGTCCAGCCGGAGCGGGTGGTGCACAAGTCCCAAAAAAGGTTTCAATACAAAAACTGGTTGTTTGTAGTGTCCAAGATAGACGGAAGAGACGCGCCCGAGTTTCACGTGGAAGTGGAGGTGTTACAACTAGAGAGTGTGATTGGAGACTTGAGCAAACAACAGTACGTGGCACTGGGTTTGTTAATGAAACTGACTGATTTTTATCCGCCAGTAGATTCTCCTTTTATGCTGCTTCCCATAAAATAAAGTTTTATTTTGAAATGTTTCACGTACTGTGTCCCAACTTGGTGCTGGTACCAGCTAGGGTAGAGGTTGCTGCTGCTAGTGCCAGTCTTGTGACCGCAACGTTTGTACAAAACAAACAGGAGCACGTGGTGGCGTATGAGTTGAGTGAGGTGTTTGAGTTTCCTGCATGTCACGTTCAGTTGTTTGCACCTTGTGATGCTACAACTCCGTGTTCTATACCGCTACCGTCACCCTTTAATCACACTTTAAAATTGGGAACCACTTTGCTGTTTTGTTTTGAGGCACGCGATCACTCTTTTCACAGAGAAAATCATATAGAACCTGTTGACTTTGTGTCTCTATGGAACACTCTGTGCAGCAAAGCGGTGACTTGGCAACACCACCGGCCTAAAAAAAACACGGACGCGCTGCAAAAGTTGGGCATGCCTGCAAAGTTAGGAGAGTTTTTGCGGGAGCAGGTGCTAGCAACTGGAGCGGAGTTGCCCGAGGCGCTAGACGTGGATGAGGAAGACCTGGTGGCAGAAGATGAGACAGAGAGCACACTGTCTAGCACCGCGGAGAGTGATGATAGTAGTCCTGGAGAAGAAGAGTACTTTTCAGATGATGTGCTGGATGAAGAGGACCTGGAGGAGGAGGAAGAAGAAGAAGAGGACGTAGAGCCTGAAGAAATTGAAGACCCAGATGAAGAAGACTAAATTGGTTTTTATTACTTTTTAGTCCTTTGCCGTTTTTTTGGCGCTTTTTGTTTTTGAGTGCTAGTAAAGTAGGCTACTGCTTGTAATAAAGAATCTGCCAAGTCATCCTTTTTGCTCCGGCTGTTAAAAATAGACAGGGCCGCTTCTGGGTTTTGTACACTTGTTTGCAACAACTCTAGCACCGTGTTTGTAGAAAACTGTTTGTTAGACCTGTACCTCTTTTTTTGCTCCGTGCCTTTTTCATGAGAGTCCGCGGTCTGCAACTTCTTGCGAGCAGACACAAAATAGATGGGTACTGTTGGGGCTTGAAGGTAAAAAAACGCTTGCAGCACGTGGCTTAGTGCCTTCATGCTGACGTTGACAAACTTGCCACCGGGTTGTTGTTCAATCAACACCGCTGTTGGTGCTGGGTTTTGCAACAAAACGTCTTGCTGTTGACGCAAGGTGTCAAGAAGATATTGAGCCGTTTCCGGGATGCCCGGTTTTGTTGTGGTAGCCACGTCTTTTAACACATCCAACACATCCCAGTGATGAATGGTCCATTGGGGGGCTTCCCCTCCAGGTGCTCCTCCTCCAGGTGCTCCCCCTATTACATGTACCTCTGCTTTACAAACCGCCAAGTTTCTCACGCCCACGTCAAAGGAAAGGAAAACAGGGTTCATTTTTTTTATTGATAAATAGAAAACAATTCCATGGATTCTGCAAGCCAGACGCTAACAGACTTTTACCACGCACGCTACATGAGGACGCCGTTTACAGAGGCGTTTTTAGATGGCGCCCACTTGTTAAAGTTACAGCACCTTTTGACAATGGCTTTGAAGTACACATCTGGTTCTGACAGTGCGGCATTAGTACCGTTTTCTGAGCTGCTAGTGGCCCGACTGATAGAGTTTACTAACAAGTTTAAGCATGTAGCCCCGTACCCCCAGCAAATGAAAATTACAGATGAAATGTTTATTAGAGAGTACATTGACAACATGGTGTGGGATGAAAACTACGGCCAGTTTTGGAAACGGTGGTGCTCCGAGGGCATCCCTGATCCCAACAACATCCCCTTGCCAGAGTATGGAGACAAGCGCAATCAAACACTAGAGTTAACCAACTACATGTTGAGCCACCCGTTTGGAACAGAGCGTCTACCCCGTTACTAATACCGCGCCACTAAAAATGTTCATTGTCATCCTTTTTTTCTGTTCCCTCTGTTGGGGTTGTTCCCTCTGAAGCCAGCGGGACAATGAGTCCCGAGTCTGTCTCTGAAGCCAGCGGGACAATGAGTCCCGAGTCTTCCAACACACGGTCAGCTTCAATGGTGAGCCCCTCCATGTCACTAAACTGCCGGTTTTTCACGGACTGGTTCCAAGCCATGATGCGGTTCTGTTCATCTAACCGGTACGTGGCCAGACCGTGCTTGTCCAACTGCTCAGCTTGCTCCGTGTACAGCCACGTCCCCATGCAAGCACAGGTGGTGTCATATGCTGCTGCGTGGCTGCGCAGCACAAAAAAGTCAAACCCCTTGCTCTCCGCCTCCGTCTCCAAAGCACCGTAAATGCAGTAGGCTGGCTCATCATCTCGGTGCAAAATAGACAGCCACACCAAGTTTTGCTTCTCGGGCACAGACACAGACTCATCAGAACGGAGAAACGGAGATGTCAAGTCCACTTGTTGCTGGTCTCTGAGGTCCACTTGTTGCTGCCGGCCTCTGTCCTTGACTTCCTCTTGGGTGGTGGATGACTCTTTCTCCTTTTGTTTGGCTTCTTGAATGCGGTAAATGCGCTCCTTGGTTTCTTCTCGGCGCCGATCCACTAGACCGGCTTGCACAGATTCTAAAGAAATGCCCCGCTTTTCCAGCTCCTTGACAGCCAAGGGGTACGCCGGGTTTTCAAACACCCGCTCCTCCACCTTTTGGTTGCCGTTTTTGGCACGGCGCTCATCAAAGTCTAGCTTATTCAGCACAATGGTTTTGTAGTAGTCCACCAGCATTTGCTCCACGGTGTTGTAGCACTCCTCGGGCGTCTTGGAGGCAGATTGGGGAATAAGGTTCCACTTGCACGTCTCTACCAAGTATGTGTTGCATTCCGTAGTGGGGTTTCTACTTAGGTACCTTAACGCAGCCTCTTGGCTGGGAAACAAGCCTAGCACCCGCAACGCCGGGCTTACACTTTGGGGTGCCAAATGCCGGTTGGCCAAGTTGACCAACGCGTAGCGCTGGGAGGGGTCATTAAACTGTAAACTAGGCTTTACCATGTCACTGTCTGGTGCGGTGCTGTTTAAAGCCGTGCGCGTCACACCCTGACGCCTCTTGGACTCACTAGGATCTGCTTTGGGAAAAGACATATTGTCCTGCCTGTGTGTGCGTGTCTGTGTTTTTTCAAACCCCCAACAAAATTTGATATAAATTAAATACTGGTTTATTGATTTAACGCAGCTAGTGCCTCTAAAGTTAGAACATGGAGGTGGGGTCCTCATAGTCAAACCTGGAATCATCCTCAAAGGCGGGAGCAGCCGCAGCCCCAGAGGAGGACGCAGGAGCAGCTCCAGTCCCAGAGGAAGAAGCGGGAGCAGCCGCACCAAGAGTGGGAACCGGACGGGGCACCTCAGTGTAGCCTTTAAAGGGGTTGCTGGGAGCCAAAGCTGGCTGAAACACCAGGAGATGAGTGGCAATAAAGGTGATGCCAATCTGGTTGGCAGTCACCCAGAGGTTGTACGCAAGAACCGTGGGGACAATTTCACTCCCCCGCAACACATCATCAGCGTTGCCTTGAAAAAAGTTGGTAGTGCCAGGGATGTTAATAAGAAACTTGGTTTGATTTTGACCGTGAATGTTGACCTTGACACGAAACGTAGGAGAGTATTCCCCCTTGGCAGGCCGCAGAGAGCGGTAGTAAATCACGTCCTCTACCGTGGAACGCTTAATCACACGGTTAAACAAAGTGGTGCTGTTGGCAGTCACCCAGGTAATCAGGTGGTCATCCAGGCTAGACAGCCACGCCTGCAACTCCGGGTTTTCAACATTCACAGTCAAGTTGCGCCGGGTGCTCTCGGTGTTCTGAGGTTTGCCCTCCTCTGCCAAGGGCTCCTCAATACCAAAGGGGGTACGCATGCGGTCCAGAATAAACGCAGGAGCCTGAGAGTTAGTAGAAGACTTTTTGATTCTCAAGCTGCCACTTCCCACCGCGTTTTTCTTAACGTCAGAAAACACCCAGGAGCGTGGGTCCACCGCTTGAAAGGCAGGTACAATGTCAGAAGAAGCCATGAAGTAGGGTAGTAAAAGTGTTTTAGATGGTTGAAAAGTGCTCTTGCCACAGTGAAACAGTACCAAAACTTTTATGAGTGTTGTTGCATCAACTTTATTTTGTTCGTAATATACTAAAAAGAACTTTGCGCTTTTTCCAAAAAAATGGCCAATGGTCAAAAGATAGCAATCTGGATTATCCTGGTGGTGGTTTTGGCGGCGGCGGCGGGAGTGATTGTCATTGCCGTCCAGAACGACAAGCGTCAAAAGCAGCTGAGCACGGTGGAGGACGCCGCTCAGAGGTACCAGCAAATTAATCCCGCTCCTGCCACTCCTGCTCAGCCCGCGTCTAGCATGGGACGCCCCAACATGGGCCGCCAGATGAATGTTGGAGGCCCCCGGCGCTACAGCGCGGCGCTGATTGGTGCTGAAGCCCAGATGGCAAACCAGTTGCCTCCCGGGTTTGTGGACAGCTCCTACAACAAAAACGTGGGGATGACTTCCTTTGGGGTGCCCCCAGCTGCACCAGCCCACATGATGTCTACCACCCCCATGCCCCGTTCCCAGAACAAGTCAGGTAGTGGTGCCCTCTTTGTCCCCTCTCAAAGCCCCCAGGCGGACATGCCGGCACAGCAGCTGTTTGTTTCTCACAGCTTCCCGTCTACAGTTGAAAACACGTTGCAGGGTAACTCTGTGTCCCCCAGCGGTATTTACCATTCCAACAACACCAGCGTCAACAGCTTTGTGGGGTCGGCGTACTTTCAAGACCCCGCTCAAATGACCCCCAACACTTACGCGGACGGTTTGGGTCTGGATGCATACATGCCCAATGTTAGCAATGCCACCCCAGACGGGTTGGACCCTCAAACAGGCCTGCCGGTGTTCAGTACGGCCTCTCTGAGACGTTCCAACGAGCTGAGCAGCCGGGGGCTGCAGGGCTTCCTGCGCCCCACCATGGATGACACCCAGGGCTACAAGCACACGGTTGGTAAAATCTTGCAGCCCGGGCGTTACAACGAGTGCCAAGTCAACAACCGTCGCAACCAGTTCAACGCCGCACGCATTAACAGCGCAGAAGACCCCGTGTTGTTTGGCATCACGGACTACATGTACCTCCCTTAAAAATTATAAATAAACATGCCCATTTTTTTCTTTTGTACAATTGCACAACATTAAAAAACAAGATGAACATTACTATTCTCATGGACCGCTCTTTTCGCGCTTGCACTACGGACGTTTCCAGCACGTTATACGCTTTTGTTATTGACCTGCTGCAACACTTGAAAACCCAAAACAAAAACGGAGATGTTCTCAAGTACCGGTTTGGAGGGTATGGCAGCACCGTGTGTTTCTTGTCTCCCACCACCAAGTTTGGGCCCTTTCCGTATGTGCTTGAAGGCAGGCACACTGCCCATCAGGAGTTGACGGAGCAAAACCGAAAAGATTTAAAAGATGTGTTACAAGGCCAGCCCTTTCCCTCATTGGGAACAAACAACATCCGGGAGATTCTGTTACAAGTGGGCGCTAATGGTGCCGGCGCTACTCACACCATTGTAGTAGCCTGCTGGGAGCCTGGACCGTTAACGGCAGACACGTGGTCAGTCATGCAATCTTTGGGTAGTGTCACCCTGGTAAACTTACACCCTGACACGGCTAGGGTGATTGAAAAACCCAAACTCCGGGGCGTCTGGCCACGCTCTCCAAAAACCGCGCGCCTGCTCTCTAAACAACTCAAGTTTGTGTTTCCTAAAAAACCCACTGAGAAAAAAGAGGCAGTCAAACTGTTTACTCTGGACGAAGTCTTGCACATTTTTATTCTAGTGACCCTACACAAACAGATGGCCAGCTTGCCTTTGGATTGGGCAAAAAACTAACTGTTCTATGCTTGCAGACCGTCCACAACCGCCATGTGCAGCACCAAGGAGTGGTTGTTTTGCCAAGACTTGTTGTTAATGTTAAATAAATTCATCTTGTCTTGTTGAATGTGTTCATAGTACAGCGGCTTTTTGGGGAGCCACGGGTTGGGCATGACAGACAGGGGAATCAGAGGCACTACGTCTGCTTCATTGACGTACTGTGTGAGAGTGACATTGGGCAAAGCCGTAAAAGCAGCAACAAAATCAGCATCGCCCACCTTGGGCGGCGCAAACGTGTAGCACACTGTCTTTAAACTGGAGCTAGCAAGGCTGTAAGTGGTCAACAGCGCTAGAGCAGCGCCCAAACTGTGGCCGGCTACCTGAAGCTCCGTGGGTTGGTACTGACTCATGCACTTGAGAATGTAGGGATAGTAACTAAGGAACATTTGTTGAAAGCCTTTATGCACCAGGCCTACTTGTGGACCGGTCACTGCGGGGGTTTGAATAAAGTCAAAGTCTTTTTTCCATTCGTAGTCAAACAGGGTGCCCCGAAACAAAACGTACAGTGTGTTGGGCGTAGAACTGTCAGTGGCTACTACTAGGCCTGCGTCCTCTGTGAGGAGCACTGGTACCATAGGAGGTGGCAGTGTTAGTGGCACTACTTGCTTTTTAGCAAACTGTTGAGCACCATATACGCCGTGAATCAACAGGGATCCCGGGTTAGAAGTAGGAAGAGAATTCACAAAACTACCATAGGACGCAGGAGCTGCTGGATTGTTGGTAGCAATCATGACCGCTTTGTAAATCCTCATGTACCGCTCGTACTGCACCCCACCTACAATCAACACTAACACCAGAATGACAGACAAAGAAACCACTACAATCACCAACTCTTTTTTAGACATGTTTTTTATTAAATCAACATTTTTGCATGCAATGCCAGTCCAGTGCCACTTTTTTACAAGGCATGGTTTGGTGCATTTGCTTAGGGTTTAACCTAAACGTGGGCACCATGCCCCTTTGCCTCAACTCCACGCGCTTGGGAACAACATAGGTCAGATAGGTCTTGGTGTACTCGGGCAGCTCATGCACCCGGTCTAACACATCAAACTCTGAAAACGCCGCCGCTGTATTGGCTAAAGCGTCCAACGAAGAGCAACACACGGGATAGTTTTGATATAGCAGCTGTTGCACCAGGAACTCTTGTCCGTCCAACGCTCTAGACTTGACCTCTGGTTTGCGCATTAACGCTTGAGCTGCAACAAAGGGGGAGTGATACAACGGAGGCTCTGCTTTTGTTGCTAGGATGTCTGTGTGGTTCCCCGCAATGGATGCAAACCGCGCTTCATTCAGCAACCGCCTGGCGTCTCCGCAAGCCAAAGCCGCCAGCTGATCCACTACAGCGGGTGACAGAGTGGGGTCTACTGTGCGCGCCAAACGCTGCAAATTACTTTGGGTGTGCACATTCAGCTGAGCTGTGTGTGGTAACGCCTTGAGTGGAGCCATGTGTTTGTCATGTAGATTGCTGCACGTAAGAATCAACGGTCCAGGAAACTGCTTGTTTAAACACTTTTTAAAACAGGTGATTAATGTGGTGCGGCATTGGGACTCTAAAGAATCCAAGTCATCCAGGAGCATCCAGGTGTCGGGTGTTGATTGTTCTGCGGACTGTGCAGCAGACTGTACAGCAGACTCTGAAAACGCTAGCACGCCAGATGCAGACTGTATCCAGCCCTTTAACTTGTCTGGTGCATCCCACTCGTCTTCATACTGCACAAACCTGGCGCCGTGTTTTGAAGCCAACAAGTTGCTCATCAACGTTTTACCAACACCGCAGGGTCCCCACAACACAAACGGCTGCTTTTTCCACTGGCCTGTGCTGTACCACTGCACCAGCGCCCTCATGGCTCTGTCCTGACCAAACATTTTCTCCAAAGCGTTTGGTTGATACTTTTTCAAGAACACACCCATGCGGTTTTGAGAAGGCGGCGGCACAACAGCCTCTGGTTGAGACAAGGAATCCAGCAGCACATCCAGTGCACAAGTTTCTGACACGGTGGGGGCAGGCAGCGTAATGGCAGACAACGGAGGAACTTCCACACGGCTTTCTGTATCAAAATCTACCACTTCAATGTTAGACACTGAAACAGGAACGTTGTGGACGCCCAAAGACACAGGTTCAAAAAGTGTTTGTTTTAAAAAAGACAGCTTGCCAAACTCATCTCTTGCGGCAACACTAACTGGAGGGTTAGCCCAGCTGCCAACAAAAACAGCAGTATCAAATCCACGCTTCTGACGCTTGTTTTGTTGTTTTTGCTGCTTTTGTTGTTTTTGTTGTTTTTGTTGTTTTTGCTGCTTTTGTTGCCGGTATAACTCATGACAGGACACTTCTTCATCAGACATTGGCCACCTTTTAAAAAATGCCACGTGGAAGCGTCAACCAGCTCCGAAACCGCCAATTGCTCACTTTTATTTTATCTTGGTTAGTATCAAACCTGTTGAAAACTTGTCATGTCTGCTGTACATCATGTTGCAGGGGATTTCCTGAGTTGGTTGTCTTATATGGCGGCCACGACGTCGTTTGTGAAACTAAACCCCACGGTGCCTCAGACGACGCACTACCGCATGGACGGCGGCAAGCTGGCCATAGACCCGGTGATGACAGAGGAGTTCCTGAAGGCCTACGCGGCGGCGCTGGACGCAGGGGAAGTGCTGTCTGTGGTGGAGCGCCGCACGGACGTGTACAAGATGCACTATGACTTGGACGTCCTAGACACCCAGCCGTGGAGTGAGGAACAGATTGTGAGTGTGCTTAAGGAGGTGAGGACCGCCATGGCAGAGTGCTTTCCACCAGAAAAAGCCCTTGAATTGTTCCGCACTGTGGTGCTTGTGGCGCCGCCCAAACAAGTGAACGGTATGTGGAAAACGGGCGTGCACGTCATTTACCCAGATTTACAAGTAGACAGCGCCATGGGTTTAACTCTGCGCAAAATGGCTGTGTTGAGACTGAACAGGTTGCAGCGCCGAGTGGAGCCGCTGAACGCCTGGGATGACGTGCTGGACCGCTGTGTGCACGTGGCTAATGGCTTGCGCATGGTGGGCTCGGTAAAAATGGCCAAGTGTGGGCAGTGTGCCACGAAGCGCAAACGCCTCAAGAACGTGGGGTTTGACAAGTTTGTGCTGTGTGACGACTGTAACGGCAAGACGCTGGTGAATGACGGCCGGGCGTACACGCCGTTGGTTCTCTTGAATGCCTTGGGAATCAAGGATGACGCCGGCACTGAGGAGCTCCGCCAGGACCGCTACCTGTGTGTAAAAATGTCCAGCATTCGTTGTTTTAGTCCGGTGGGCGTCCGACGAAACCCACATTTTGTTCTTCCCCCAGGAGTGGCGCTGGAGGAGCCCAGCGGTAAGGCTGTAGGCGGTAAGGCCAACGTGCTGGTGGTGAGCCGCAAGGCGTTTCAGGAGCAGGACAAGAAAAGGGTGCAGGGTAACAGCAGGCTGGTGCCGGTGTTGGAAACGTTTATTAACACTAGTCCGCTTATGAGTCAGTTGGCGTTTACCACTCCCAACAACCCATACCGGGACGTGTCTTTGGTCAAGGTGATTTATCATCAAACCAAAACCGGCAAGGGCATGATGTACTTGGTGAACGTGGAGGGCCTGGGGTCCACGTTTTGCCACAACAAAAACGGGGCCCACAACTCCAGCAAAGTGTTTTTTGAGATTCGGGACAAGTGTTTGGTGCAGCGGTGCTTTTGCAGCAAGGCTCCTCCTGACGGCGGCGTGCCGTGTCGGGAGTACAAGAGCCCTAAAGTGATGCTGCCCCAGGACTTGAGGCTTTTACTGTTCCCACCACCCCCATCCAAGGCCATTGACGTGCCGGTGGAGCAGCTGCGGAACAATGTGTCTAAAAACATGTCTGGGGTGGCTGTGGCTGTGAAGAAGCAGCACCGCAAACAGCGGGAGAGCGCGTTTTTGCAGGCCTGCTGGCTGCATCACAAAAAACGCGTAGATTATTTGGAGCATCTTGGAATTACTTGCAGCTCAGAGGCGGTGCCAGTGACCAAGGACGTCATGTATCCATCCAGGGTGTCCAGCCAGTTGTGCAAGTTCACCAGTGAACAAGTGGACGCGGCCACAGCAGAGCAACTGTTCCTTTTGACTGACAGCGTGGTGTGTGACTTGAAGCCAGCTGCTCCACAGAAAGGCCAAAAAAGAAAAAGGCAGTCTGGACGTGCTAAACGCTCTGGAAGGGAGAGTTCTGATGTGGAAGAAGAGGAATAACTTGAAAACAAATAAAAAGGCTTGTTTATGTAAGAAACCGGTACGGACACACAAAATTGTTTGGCGCAACAACAGCAATGTGGGTTTGGTTAGGCTCTGGTTGAGACATCTGTCCAGTGCCCACCAAATAAAACGCGTAACACCGGTTGTTAGCATACGCCAGGGCGTCCCGGGGATTGGAGGGGTTAACAGGCGCAAACCCCCAAGTTTGCACCAAAGAATAGTTTGGCATTACAGGAAACACATAGGCAGCAGAATTAGAAGCACTCATTTATTTAGTACACACTCTTTTTTTTCATCATCTACATCTTTTTGAAACAGCTTGTTAAACAACTCGTCCTGCAGCTGCATCCACACGCTTTTACAAAACGTCACGGCCGCGTTTTTGTCTTGCACTAACCGGTAAGCCACAAACACCAGCAACCCAATTTGCACCAGCTGCAGCACCACCGTCGTTAGCAAAAACACATTAAAAAACAAAAGCACCAACATTTAAAAAAAATTGAAATTAAAAAGTAATGCCAGAGACGTGTAAAATTTGTTGGGAAAGAGAACCCGCAAATAATTTAATTACTCCTTGTGCCTGCACCGGAAGCATGAAGTTTGTTCACAAGACGTGCCTTACCAATTGGCTGTTCCTAAAAGAAAACTGTGTGTGTGAAGTTTGCAAAAGTGTCATTCAGTTCACCCTGCCGCTGCATGGAGACATTCAACTGGTGCTGGCCTGCGCATGTTTGTACGTCTGTACCATTCTTTTAGTGCCATGTGTTTATTTCAAATATCACTGGGAGGTCTGGGGATGAGTGCATAAATAAACATCATGCCGTGAATAGACGGATTGTAACTAGGGTGCCGCTCCAGCTCCCTCACCGCCTCCAACTCTGCAAAGCCCGAGTGTTGCCGGTGTAAATCATTATAAAGATACCACTGCTGACTTGCGTCTTCGTACACGTAGCAGACGTAGTGTCCAGCCTCACCACCCATGGAGCTTTGAAAACCTCTCCAACACAGCACTGATTGCAATTCGTACCACTGCACAGTTTTGGACACGGTGTTGATTAACGGCAACACACAAGCGCCAGTAGACGCAGACCACCGGCCATACTCCACCGGCATGCCGTTCATGGGACCGGTCATAGAAAACACCTCCCGGGTAAGCACCAACACCGGGCCGCCACCAAACTCCACAATTGTCCTTTGCTTTATTAAACGTTCTTCTGGTTGTTCTAGTTGCTGTTCTCCTTGTTTATTTTCCAACACCATGGTTTCAACCCATGGAAACAATGCTTCAAACTTGGGACGCCCCACCATGACCGAGTAGTGCACGCTGTACCGGAACATTTGGTCGGTTGTTACATCTTGAGTTTGCTTGCCGGTGTTATACGTGCTCTCTACTGTTTTTTTAGTCACAAACACGCCTCCCACGTTTAGTGTGCGTAGCAGCGCCTCATACAAATCCGCCGGGTCATGCTGGTTCCTCTTAAAGTCCGTGCCATCCAGTTGGAGCAAATAGTGGGACAGCAACGGCCGGACGGATTGATACGTTTTCACGTCAGCCGCAAGGACACCTCGGATGCACTTGGCCACCACCCGTAACACTTGACACAGGTCTTCATGTTGTTGAGTGGTTTGCCTCACACGCTTTCCCAAAAGTAAATACGGATCTACTACTCTCAACTTGTCTGGAAAAAACAGCGCACAAAACAAAGAGTCCATGAAGCAACTGGAGCCGTCATAGTTGTAAGGCAGTTGCCGGTCCATTCTTTTTTACCCCCAAAAATTTATTGACTTTTCAAGAAAAATAAAAATGTTGGCGTGTAAATAAAAACACAAGGAAAAAAAGATGGCTTCTAGCCGTTCACGTTCCCGCAGTCGTAGCAAGTGCCCCCGTGGCGTCAAAAAGAATGGGTCCTGCAAGCGCAAGCCCGGCCCCAAGCGCTCCCGTTCCCGCTCTAGGGTGTCCAAGCGCCGTTCCCGGTCCCGTAAGGTGTCCCGCCGCCGTTCCCGGAGCCGCAAGTCACGGGGTGCCTCACGGAGCCGCAAGTCACGGGGTGCCTCACGGAGCCGCAAGTCCCGGAGCCGTAAGTCCCGGAGCCGCAAGTCA
>Ga0214923_10005342_pt1 | contig 14986 bp, 10 predicted proteins | sample LL1510_MetaG_FD_177993 | JGI IMG/M metagenome (GOLD analysis project Ga0214923, IMG submission 177993) | Freshwater microbial communities from Lake Lanier, Atlanta, Georgia, United States - LL-1510 | ecosystem: Environmental > Aquatic > Freshwater > Lake | place: USA: Georgia | collected... | reverse complement strand
TGCACCTTCATAGCAATGATATCTTCTAAAGAAAACATCCGAACCTCCTCTATTATTTTCGCCGGTGCAATTAGGGGGTGTGGGTGCCGAACCAAATCAACCTTCACATCATCAATAAAACAAAATATGCCGAATTGAGGAGGCTTTTGCTCAATAAAAATTCGTCCTTTAAAATAGCCTGATAATACTTCTACTATTTGCTGTGTTTCAAACTTTTCAGCAGAAAAAAGATCAATGTCTATCGATTTCCGATGCCCGTATATCAAAGAAAGGGCCGTTCCTCCAACCAAGTAGAAACGCTCTAAACCCTGCATATTCAACAGTTCTTTTAGTAAGGAAAAAGTTCGGGGTTCGACAGTCTCAGTGTGTAACATCTAAAATCTATTAGGGGTCTGTTGATTACCGCGCTAGCCAGATACATTCTTGTTTGGGATAGAAACTTTGCATTAATCAGAACCGCTTCTACTTTTTCGTCACCATAATATCGAAGGCAGTTTCTAATATCCGGCACATCGCCCCGCTCGAAAACGCGCTCAATTACAAAATTTGCCTTTGCATCATAGTCGAGGTTTTCAAAATCCACATCCCAGAATATTCGCTTATGAAAAACCGGCTTATTTTTTTCATCCATGTATTAAAATTACGAAATTATAAAAAGGAACTACAACTAATTCAGTCTGGACACAGTTCTTAATTTGTGATTTTTTTGCTTATAGCTTATCCAACCAAACCCGCCTGCTTACTTATCTCCATCATCCTATCCATCGGAACTTTTGCTGCCAGGCGTAAAGATTCCTCCATCTGAATTTCGGGAATTTCTTTTAAAAGGGCAATGTATAATTTTTCAAGTGTGTTTAATTTCATGTGCGGACAATCATTACAGGCACATAAATTATCTGGGGGAGCTGGAATAAAAGTTTTGTCAGGAGATAATTTTTGCATCTGGTGTAAGATGCCCGATTCCGTTGCCACAATAAAACTGCTTGCTGTAGATGTTTGTGCATACTGCAACAATTGTGTAGTACTTCCAATAAATTCTGCCAATGCTAACACAGCTTCTTCACATTCGGGGTGTGCTATTAAATGTGCATCGGGATGCCGGTGTTGCAAACGTATAATTTTTTCTCGGCTAAATATTTCATGAACCATACAGGCACCATCCCATAAAAGCATATTTCGGCCAGTCTTTTTATTCAGATATGCCCCTAAATTTTTATCCGGAGCAAATAATATTGGCTGTTCTTTAGAAACACTTTCAATAACCGCTAATGCATTACTACTGGTGCAAATAATATCGCTTTGTGCTTTGATCTCTGCTGTACAATTGATATACGAAATCACCAAATGATTGGGGTGCTTTTCCCGAAACTTTTTAAAAAGAGCCGGAGGCGCACTATCAGCCAAAGAACAACCCGCTTTCCAATCGGGAACAATTACTTTTTTAGAAGGGTTGAGAATTTTTGCTGTTTCTGCCATAAAATGAACCCCGGCAAACAAAATAATATCAGCATCTGTTTGTGAGGCTTTTTTGGCTAATCCTAAACTATCCCCAATAAAATCGGCAACATCCTGAATATCAGGCTCCTGGTAGTAATGAGCCAGAATAATGGCGTTTTTCTGCTGCTTTAATTTGGCTATCTCAGAAAATAAATCCAGAGAAGGATCCACCGAAATGTCTAGAAATCCTCCAGCCGGCAATAATTCATTTTGTTGATCCATAACCCGTTTCTTTGTTTTGTAAAACTAATGGCTTTCTCTTAGATGCCAGATTAAATAAAGTGAATAACATCCGTAGTATTTTATAATAATTATTATTTGTATTAAAACCTATTACTATTACGACTGTGTATTAGTGGAAAACCTGTTTATTCACCAATGTTTGTTTGGGATATTAACAGACATTCACAAAGAAATACACATTTAAAATCCTTGTAAATAAAGGAGTTTATTCATTTATTAACTATTTGTTAATTTCTATACTCACATGCCTTAAATAATAATTCACATCCCCTTCACTGTTAATTAAGGAGGATAAAAAAAGATATCTATGGAGGGTTTGATTGTTTTTTATTTTTACAACAAAAATTTTCCTTTTTTAATCCCCAACAGAATTAAAAATTTTTTCTGTTTTCCACCGTTTTTTTTCGATATCCACGATCAGATGTGGAATATTTTTTTTCATCTTTTTCCCATCCCCCTAATTTTTCAAAAAGTGCCAAAATTTCAGGTTTTGATCTTCCCTTTGTACTAATCCACGAATACACTATTTTTGCCCTCCTGATTGAACAGGAACAAGTTAAATTATAATATTTTATTATGTCTATTATTCAAAGAATTCGTGACAAAGGTGCCTGGATCATGTTTGCTATTATAGCCCTGGCTTTGATTGCTTTTATTTTACAGGATGGCGTTCGTCAGGGAGGTGGTTTATTTACCAATACAACCGTTTTAGGTGAGGTAAATGGTACAAAAATCGAAAGAGTCGATTTTGATCAAAAACTTAATGATCTTGAAAAATTAGCTGCTGGACAGGAAGGACCTCGAGAAGAACTGATGGGTCAACTTTGGAATCAAGAGGTGGAGCAGCTTCTATTAAAGGAGCAATACGATAAATTGGGTTTAATGGTTTCTCCTAAAGAACTGGCAGATATATTATTTGGCAGTAATTCCCCTCTAAAACAAGAATTCACTGATCCCACAACCGGACTTTTCCGTGAAAATGATGCCCGACAGGCAATTGCTCAGATGAAGAAAAGTAAGAATTCTGAGAATACCCGTATGGTAAATACTGTATACATTAATCCTACCATAGAAAAAGCGCTGAGAATTAAATACCAGTCTCTTTTATTGCAATCTTCTTATATTCCTAAATGGTTGCTGGAAAAACAACAGGCGGATAATAATAGTATAGCTAATATTTCCTATGTGTATTATCCCTACGTTGCCCAGGCAGATTCTTCCGTAAAAGTAAGTGATGATGATATTGCAGCGTATGTAAAGAAACACGAGAATGAATATCAAAAACAGGAAGAAACCCGAAACATTACTTATGTTTCTTTTAGTGCGGCGCCATCTTCTACTGATTCTGCTAATGTATTTAATGAGTTGATGTCACTCAAAGACACATTTACTAACGCTAAGGATATGGAAGCATTTTTTGCTAAAAATTCAACTTCTCTTCCTTTTTATAATAGTTATTTCAGCAAAAACAGAATTCAACAACCTAATAAGGATACTTTGGTTCGTATTCCGGTAGGAAACATTTATGGTCCTTATCTTGATGGTAATAACTATGTATTAGCAAAAATGATTGGCACTAAAGTTTGGCCTGATAGTGCGAAAGTGCGTCATATCCTTATTGCATATAACGACAGTAAAACAGGTCAACCCATCCGAAACGATAGTATGGCTATGAAATTAGCCGATAGTATTCAAAACGCAGTAATTACCGGTGCTGACTTTAATGCACTTTGTGCAAGATATTCTGATGATCCTGGCAGCAAGGAAAAAGGTGGTGTTATTGATTTTTTCCCTCAAGGTCAAATGGTTGTTTCATTTAACGATTTTGCATTCGACAAGCCAGTAGGAACGCGCGGTGTGGTAAAATCAGAATTCGGGTATCACTTTATGGAAGTATTAGGACAAAAGAATCCCAATCCCGCGTATAAAATTGCCTATTTGGCAAAACCAATTTTGGCAGGTTCTGAAACAGAAGCGGCTGCTGCAACTGCTGCTGCTCAATTTATCGCTGGTGCAAAAAATGCGAAACAATTTTCTGAGCAGGCAACCAAAAGCAATAAGCAACTGCTGGGAGTTAGCGAAATCAAACAAAACGATTATAATGTAGGAACCCTTGGTCAATCTCGTACATTGGTTCGTTGGATTTATCAAAATAACGTGGGAGATATTTCTGAACCTACTGTTATTGGCGATCAGGTAATCGTTGCAATGATTAATGGAATCTTTAAAAAAGGAACCATGTCGGTAGCAGAAGCCCGCCCGCTGGTTGAAAATATCGTACGAAATGAGAAGAAAGCGGCTTCAATTGTAACCACTAAATTTAAAGGATCAACCCTTGCAGAGTTTGCTAACAGCACCGGCTCTCCTATTCAAAAAGCAGATAGTTTATCCTTTACCGCACCGTTCATTTCTGGAATTGGCAGCGAGCCAAAAGTAGTTGGTGCAGCGTTTAATAAATCATTAGTTGGAAAAACCAGTACACCCATTAAGGGGTTAACCGGTGTATTTGCCATTCAGGCAGATGCAGTTGGAGCGAAAGCATCTATGCAAGATCAAGCAGCGTTTAAGCAAAGTTTGATGCAAATGCTCCGCTCAGGAACATTCCGCAGTCTGGAATCTCTTCGCAAGGCAGCCACCATAAAAGATTATCGATTCCAGTTCAACTAGTTCCCCTAAATAATAATTAATATAAGGCCCGGATAGCTTCCGGGCTTTTTATTTTACTGAATCCGAAACAAAAGCATTTCTTAAACCGTTAATTTTGTAATTGATATGAGCGGAATGAACCCAACTCTAGTAAACAAAGTAGCCGATAGCGGATTAATTAGCTTCGACCCAGCGGATTATTATCCATCCGAGCCTATAAAAATATTCGATTTAAAAGATCATCTTTTTATGGGCTTAATTTTAAAAGAGAAAGATTTTAGGGAGGCTCTTCAAAATACAGACTGGAAGGAATATCAGGATTGTGCTGTGGGAGTGGTATGTTCTGCAGATGCAGTAATTCCTTTATGGGCATACATGTTAGTAGCTTCTGCTATTGCTCCGTATGCAAAATTTGTAATGAAAGGAAATGAGGAGCAGGTTCGGGAAGCCCTTTTTCTCAGAAACATTGCTACAATTGATACTAATCAATATACCGATCAAAGAATTGTTGTAAAAGGGTGCGGAGAAAAGCCAATACCCGAATCGGTGTACGTTGCTGTAACACACCAACTTCGTCCTATTGCGAAAAGTATTTTCTTTGGAGAGCCCTGCAGTACAGTTCCGGTATTTAAGAAAAAATAGTTGCCTATTATTCAACACGAGTTGTTGCGTCTTCAAAACGGCTGTCGTAGTCGCTGCGGATGGTACCCAGCACCCGATCCCAAAACAAAAAGTATAAGCCGTAGTTTCCTGTAAAATATTGATGATGCTGATTGTGGTTAACGGATGTGTTGATCCATTTGCCGATTTTGGTTTTGTGAAAGCCCTTTGGATATAGCTCATAACCCAGATGTCCGTAAACGTTGTACACAATCATCATTAGGAAAAAAATCATTAAGTGTGTTTTGTGAATAGGTATAGTGAAAAGAAAAACCACTACAATTCCTACTTCCACAAGGGCTTCCAGCGGATGAAAAGCATAAGCGGCCCAGGGACTTGGGTTGGTTGAGCGATGGTGAACGAGGTGAAATAGGGGAAATAGTTTTTTAGTATGCATTAGTCGGTGAGCAAAATAAAAATAGGTATCATGCATCACGAACATTATGGGATATGCCAGCAAATAATAAACCCACCCATACTGTGCAACATCATTGTACCTAGTGGTATATTTTGCAATTGATGGAACGGCAATGAGCGGATAGGTAACGGTTGCAAAAATTACTATTGTTAAAAAGGAAAACCCCATTTCGCGCAAATAGTCTTTGTTTTCGGGGAAACGACGCTGAATTTTCTTGTAAAGCCATTCTTTACGATAAATTACATAGGCTAAAAAAAATCCTATTCCGGCAATAAAAAAATATCGACCCCCAATCATCCAAATACTTCTAAAGTAAAATTCCCATTTCATTTCGCAAAGGTATATTGATTTGAAACCGGAATTGCTAAAGGGCCGACCTATTTTTTTCCATGAAATTGTTTAGTGCAATCCTTGATTTTTGTTGAAGTTTTTTCTGAAACCAGGCCGTCCAACCAAACAGCCATCCCTTCCATCCCAGCGCTTGTCGGCTCCAGCCATATATATCAAAAGCATCTGAATGCTCGGTGATGATTCCGTTTTCAATTCGCATGTGAGCTCTGATTTTATTTACTACACGCCTGCCGGTTTGAGAAAATGTATATTGAGCAATCCACTCACAGGTAGAATATTCGTCGTCAAGCAACCGAATGTTTCCGAAACTAAGTTGCAAGTCTTTTCCGTTCTTACATAGCATGTCCCACATCCCCCTCACGTCATCACCATAAATTAATCCAAATACCGGATCAGAGAATGCGATATTTTCTGCATAACAGGCATTCATTTCGCTGCTGTTTCTTTGTTGAAAGGCTTCGTAAAATCGGGTTATGATTGCTTCGTTCTTTTGCATTGTAATTCATTTAGTGTGCCTCCAGCCAATTTTTACCCATACCAATTGCGGTTACCAACGGAACGAGATTGGGCAATATCAGCGCCTCTTTCATACCAGCATGAATAATTGGCTGAATGGTATCCAGCTCATCTTCCACAACATCAAACACCAACTCATCATGCACCTGTAAAATCATTTTAGAAACGAGACCCCGCTCTTTTATTTCTCTATTAATTCGAATCATTGCAAGTTTAATCATATCTGCTGCGGTTCCCTGTATGGGTGAGTTAATAGCATTTCTTTCAGCAAAGCCCCTAACTGTAAAGTTGGCTGAACCAATATCTTTTAGCCAACGCTTTCTTCCCATCAACGTTTCTACATATCCATTTTGTTGAGCAAAGCGGATGGTATCATCCATATAGCGGGTTATGCCCGAAAACTCTTTTTTATAATTGTCAATGATTTCTTTTGCTTCTGTACGAGAGATGCCTAAATTTTCTGCTAAACCAAATGCGCCTTGTCCATAAATTATTCCAAAGTTTACGCTTTTTGCTTTGTAACGCATTTCTTTGGTTACCGCCTCCTCCGCAACACCAAAAACCCTTGCTGCTGTGGCAGTGTGAATGTCCTTTCCGTGTTTAAACGCATCACACATGTTTTCGTCGCCACTAATAGCTGCTACAATTCTCAGCTCTATTTGTGAATAGTCGGCACTTACCAATACCCGACCTTCGCCTCTTGGAATAAAGGCTTTTCTTATTTCTCTTCCCCGACTACTTCGGATGGGTATATTTTGCAAGTTGGGGTTGTTGCTGCTCAGCCTTCCTGTAACCGCTACAGCCTGCGAATAGGAGGTGTGAACCCTGCCCGTTTTGCTATTGATCATTTCGGGTAGTGCATCTACATAAGTGCTTTTCAATTTGGTTAATTCTCGAAAGCCAAGAATGTCGGCCACAATAGGCTGAGATGCAGCCAACTTTTGTAACACGTCTTCCCCCGTAGCATATTGTCCGGTTTTTGTTTTCTTGGCTTTGGGGTCTATTTGTAGTTTTTCAAAAAGCACTTCTCCCAGTTGCTTTGGAGATGCGAGATTGAACCTAACGCCTGCCTGTTTATAAACAGATTCTTCGCATTGTTTGGCTTCTTTCTCCAGCTCTTTGCTATATTCTTTCAGAAAATCAACATCAACCCGAACGCCCTCAAATTCCATATCTGTTAACACGCGAACGAGCGGATTTTCAACTTCAGTAAACACACGATCTACTTTTTTTTCCTGTAACAGGGGAACAAAACAGGTTTTGAGCTGAAGGGTAATGTCTGCATCCTCTGCTGCATATTCTTTAATTTTTTCCAATTCAACATCGCGCATATTTCCCTGTCCCTTTCCTTTTTTGCCAATTAACTCTTCTATATGTACAGGTTCATATCCTAAAAATTGGGCACTCAGCAGATCCATGCTCCTTCTTCCTTCTGGGTCTATTAAATAATGAGCTAACAGCGTGTCGAAAATCTTTCCCTTTAATTCTATCCCATACCATTTTAATACGAGCAGGTCGTATTTGATGTTGTGGCCAATCCAGGTAACATTTTCTCTTGCAAAAAGCGGAAGAAATTCTTGTAACAGTTTTTGGGTTGCTGCCCTGTCTGATGAACAGGGAACATAAAACGCCTCTCCTTTTGTGCAGGAAAAGCTTAATCCAACCAGTTCGGCTTCGTTGGCATCCAGATCTGTGGTTTCCGTGTCGAAACAGATTTCGTTTTGAGTATTCAAGTACTCAATGAGTGATTGTATTTCCTCCGCAGTAGCAACTGCTTTATATTGGTGCTTTGTATTGTGAATGTTCTTATCTGCCAATAATCCTGTAACTGTTTCTGCTGGTCGCTCTGTTTTCGTGTTAGCAGAAGGTGAGGAGGATTCCGTCTCTCCAAATAAACTGGTTTGCACGCTTTTGGGGGCAGACTGAAATGCGTTAAACTCGTCTCCCAGAATTCTTTTCCCAAGCGTTTTGAATTCCAGCTCTGTGAAAACCTCTGTTAGCAGCGACTTGTTCCATTCCTTCAGTCGATAGTCTTCTTCGTGAAATGTAACCGGAACATTTGTAATAATAGTAGCGAGCTTCTTACTCATGATAGCGGCATCTTTTCCATTTCTTACTTTTTCTCCAAGAGCGCCTTTTATTTCATCTGCATGTGCTAATACATTTTCAAGTGTATCATACTCTTTTAATAATTTCGCCGCCGTTTTTTCTCCTACGCCTGCAATTCCGGGAATATTGTCTACAGCATCTCCCATCAAACCCAACATATCAATTACCTGTTCAACGCGGCTTATTCCCCATTTCTCACAAATTTTTTCTGCAGTTATAATTTCTTCGGCATTCCCAAACGATGGTGGCTTATAAATGTATACATGGGGATGTATCAATAGCTGTCCATAATCTTTATCTGGCGTTACCATATATACACTATAACCCAGGTCTGCAGCCTGCCATGCAACCGTACCAATCACATCGTCGGCTTCAAAGCCGTCCAGTTCAACAACAGGAATATTAAAGCCCTGAATTATTTTTTTAATATCCGGGAGAGAATCAAGCAGGTCTTCCGGAGCTTCTTGTCGGTTCCCTTTATAGTCGGCAAAATCTGTATGCCTTTCTGTTGGTGCATGGGTATCAAAACAAACAGCCAAATGTGTGGGGTTCTCTTTGTGTATGAGATCGAACAAGGTATTGGTAAAACCAAATTGTGCATTGGTATTTTTCCCTTTCGAGGTAATTCTGGGATTACGAATAAGGGCATAATACGCACGGTAAATCAGCGCCAGCGCATCCAGCAAAAACAGTTTCTTTTCCATGGGATAAAGGTAGTAAAAGCTTGCTATTGCCTTAGAGGTTATTGAAACTAAGAAGCCGCACGATTAGGCGCGGCTTCTTGTTAAAGTCCTTAAACAGGAAAATATCTTATTTTAAAGAGTATTTATACTTGTATCTTTCGTAAAGCTGCTTTTGTTTATTGTCGAGATTTACCTGTCGACCCTGAATGAGCGCATCAGTAATCACGCTACTTTTCATGTCTAACAAATCGCCTTCGCTCACAACAATATTAGCATCTTTTCCTGTTTCAATGCTGCCGGTTTTTGCATCAATGCCTAAAATTTTTGCTGCATTTAGGGTAATAGCACTCAGCGCCTCTTCTTTTGTTAATCCAAAAGTGGCGGCAATACCAGCGTTGTAGGAAAGATTGCGATACCGGGTATTGTCGTCATCGTCGTTAATACAATAAAGCACTCCTGCTTTTTGCAAGGCCGCCGGTGTTTTAAAGGGCTGATCAATATCGTCGTCTTCCATCGCGGGTAAATTAAAACACTGATCCAGAATTACCGAAATGTTGTTTGCTTTTAACAGATCTGCAATTTGATAGCTTTCGCTTCCGCCAATAATTACCACATCAATTCCAAATTCTTTTGCAAAGTCAACAGCAATTAGCATTTGCTTTATTTGATCGCCATGTACAAACAACTTTTGCTTTTTCTCAAGAAGCGGTCGCAGCGCTTCGAGTTTCAGATTGGAGTTGATGTGAGTGGGTTCCTGGAGATAGGCTTTTGCCTGCCGAAAGAAGGATTTAATTTCTTCTACCTTCTCTAGCGCTGCTTTCGTGGGATCCGCACCAGCGCCGGCTCCAGGAATCATACCCGCAAATCCACCAAACCTTCTGCCTCCGCCTCTGTTGATGAAGCTGGGGAGGTTGATATGCATACCCCCGTCCATTTGATAAGCCGCGTCTTCCCAATTCCAGGCATCTAATTGAACAACAGAAGAGCTTCCGCTAACACTCCCGCCTTGCGGGGCAACGCTGGCTAATAATATACCATTGCTACGTAAAACGGCCATTACACGGGAATCGGTATTATATGCTGTTATTGCGCGAATGTTGCTGTTGAATTCACCCAACTCCGCATAGTCATTGCTTGCTCTAACACCATTGGCAATTTCTTTCAAACCCACATCAGTGTTGGCTAATATGAGGCCGGGATATACGTGCTTTCCGCGCGCATCAATTAATCGATCATTGTTTCCGGCGCTTACAGATGTTGTGCCAACCGAAGTGATTTTACCATTGTTGATTACAACGGTTCCGTTTTCAATAACGGTTCCATTTCCAACATGCACGGTTCCGTTACTAATAATTGTTTTTCCTTTGAATTCTTTCGCAGGATAAATTGTTTCCTGAGCTACAGCCGTAAGCAGTGCTGCAGCGAACAATATAGTACCCAATATTTTTTTCATACGTTTTGTTTTATTTTTTCAAAACACCGAGGTGATTAAATTAATGAGGAGATTGCTGGTCTTCGGCATCTATTGTATATATACCATCTTTGTGTTCGTGATCACCACATCCCATTAATATTTGCCAACTGGGTTCTGCCGGGCGTGTTGCGCCACCTGCTCTTTTTTCTCCAATCATTTTTTGGGTTAATCTAAATCGCTCTGTGGTTATTTTCTTCCTCATTTCCAAATCCTTCTCTCGGTCAAAGTATACGATTCCGTCTACGATTGTTTTTTCGGCTTTTGCATACACGCTAAGCGGATGCTCGCTCCAGATTACCACGTCGGCATCTTTTCCTGCTTTTAAGCTTCCTACTTTGCTATCTACATGCAATGCTTTTGCGGGATTCAGGGTAACCATTTTTAGTGCATCTTCTTCCCCAACTCCACCATACCGAACCGTTTTTCCTGCTTCCTGATTCAGGTGTCTTGCCATTTCGGCATCGTCCGAATTTAAACAAACATTCAACCCAACCTTTTGCATAATGGCTGCATTGTATGCATTGGCATCGGTTACCTCAACTTTATAGTACCACCAGTCAGAGAAGGTAGAAGCGCTTGCACCATGCGCTTTCATTTTGTCTGCTACCTTATAGCCTTCTAAAATATGCGTGAAGGTGTTGAATGTTACCCCAAACTTTTCTCCCGCACGCATAGCAGCAGTTATTTCGCTTTGAACATAGGAGTGACAGGTTATGAAACGCTTTTTATTGAGAATCTCTGCAAGCGCATCTAATTCAAGGTCTCTGCGGGTTGCTGCAGGATTGGCCTTCATCGCTTTGTCGTAATCGCTTGCTCTTGTAAACGCATCAGTTAAAATTTGCTCTACACCCATACGCGTATCGGGAAAACGATTGTTGCTTTGTGATGTGGTTCTCTTTACATTTTCTCCCAATGCAAATTTTATAAACGGATCCCATCCTTTGAACATCAGGTCATCGGCGTTTGAGCCCCATCTTAGTTTAATTAATTGCGTTTGTCCGCCGATTGTATTAGCTGAACCATGTAATATATGTGAGCTGGTAACCCCACCACTTAATTGTCTGTAGATATTGATATCTTCCGGATTTAGATTGTCGGCAATACGCACTTCGGAAGTAACCGACTGACCCCCTTCATTGATAGACGCCGCAGCAATATGTGAATGCTCGTCAATGATGCCGGCAGTTACGTGCTTTCCGGTTCCGTCAATTACTCGAGCTCCCTCATCGCTCAAATTTTTTCCAACTTTAGCAATTTTTCCATTTTTTATTAATACATCAGCCCCCTCCAACTTACCTTCTTTTTCATTTGTCCATACTGTTGCATTTTTAATCAACAGGTTTTCTTGTTTGGGGGCTTCTTCCCAACCATAGCCGGTAAAGGGATAACTAACCTTTCCAACTCTTTGAGCAAATGCAGGCCTTTTTCTTGTAGAATCACTGCTCACTGCAGCGGCATTGCTCCAGGTGGCAGTCCAGGTTACTCTATTTCCCGAAGTGTCTTCTCCTGTTCCGTTCCAGGTATTGCCATTAGCAACCCCGCTTAGCCTATATTGTGCTGGGGTTCGGCCACCCATTCCTCCGGGAGGCATGCCACCCATATTGCCACCCCCCATATTTCCACCGCCACGGCGGGGCGTTTGTGTTGCAAAGCTGAGCTTTACCATTTTTCCGTCGTGACTAAACTTGCCCGTTAGTGTGTCTTTACCAATAACGTTTGCTGCGGATGCGCTTTTTACATCGAGTGTATAATTGGCTGTTCCTCCTGCTCCCGTTATGGCAAGGGTGTATACCCCTTTCACATCATTCCACAAATCGTCTTTGATGCTGTATTTGTTTCCTTGTACCCAGTTCTGCAGGAAATTTGTTTTTTCAGAGAAAACGGGACCGTTGGTGATGATAAAGTTTGCGAGCTTGCCAACTTCGAGGCTTCCTACTTTATCATATATACCTAATAAATTGGCTGGGGCTTTTGTAAGTGCATCCAAGGCTTTCGCTTCAGTTAGCCCCATTTCTATAGCCTTTCTCAGATTCGTATAAAATGTTTTAGGGTCTCTCAAATCGGCAACTGTTAAGCAAAAGTTGATTCCAGCTTTTTCCATTGCCGCCGGGTTGCCGGGAGCCAATTCCCAGTGCTTCATGTCGGCCAACGAAACCGCTCTTGCATCTCCCGGATCTTCCACATCCATCGCCACAGGAAAATTTAATCCGATAATAAAGGATGACTGCAGCGCTGCGATATCTGCAATACGCTGATATTCGTTTCCGCCCCCTTTAATAATATATTGTGCCCCAAATTCTTTTCCAAGTTTTGCAGCACGGATATCATTCCACTTGTCCTCTGCTTCAAAAATCTGAGGCAGGGTTTGTGAAGCATTCCATGCTTGAAGGGATAAATTCAGCCCCTCTTTTGCCGCGTTGTTTTTATACCATTGTGCGTCCAGATAGGTTTGACGTAACAGCGCAATGCTTCCCATTAAGCTGCTGGGATAGCTTTGAGTAGAAGTGCCCTTGTTAAATGAGTAATGTGCAGCCGCTCTCTCTTTAACCACTACTGCATTTTCGTTTTCATTCGCCAGTGTAACTACCGCCCCTGTTCCTCGGGAAATCCCATCTTTACTATGTGTTAGCACGGTGCCAAAGCCCAAGTCTCTCCATGTTTTTGCTTTACTGTCGTCAACAACAAACTGTTTTACGGCATCTGTTTCTGGCCGAATTGCCTGATTCCATCCATAAGCGCCCTTTGTATTCGATGTGATTTGAGAGGGCGCACCGAAGTTAAACGCCGCTCTCAGCGCATTAGGATCGCGCTGCGCAGAGGGCATGCCATAATCTGTATAGATGTCTATAAACGATGGATAAATATATTTGTCTTTACAATCTATTACCACCGCGTCCTTCGGAATTGCAACACCCGATGCACCAACGGCAACAATTTTACCATCCCGAATAACCAGTGTAGCATTTGTTAGAGAGGTTCCCGATTCTTTTACAATGGTGGCGTTGGTAAAGGCATAACACCCCTCCCGCTTATCTGCCACTCCGTTTACCGGAAAGGTTTCCTGCGCTTGCATGCGTCCGCCGGCTAATACAACCAGCAACCAAAGCGCTACTTTTTTTATCATAGTGTTGTTTTTTGTATTTTAATAAAGCTACCTAATTAATCGGTTTGGAAAAACCACTTATCCTTTTTTCGGTGAAAATGGTATTTATTCGGTAAAGCCACTTTTTATAGCTTGCCATTGTTCACATCATTAATAAAACCGGTCAGCCCAGGAAAATAATGTGCCTGATCGTCCCACATTGAGCAGTGACTTCCGTTCGGACAATATAAATATCTTCCTCGCTTTACTTGTGTACTCATCCATTTCATATGTTCAGGATCCATGGTATCGTGTTCCCCCCCTATAGTTAATGTAGGAACTTCAATCTTGGGTAAGTCTTTGCTCCTGTCCCAGTTCAATAATCTACCGCTCGCGCCAAACTCCGAGGGCCCTTGCATCATTACATAAATTTCTTGGTTAATATGACCAAAAGCGCGGGTTACCGCTTCTGGCCATGGAAGAGCCCTACACAAATGTTTTTCATAATAGTTGGGTACTAAAATTTCCATGTATCGCGGATGGGTATATTGTTTTTTTGATTCCATCAGTCGAATCGTGTCCACAATTTTTGGATCCATTTGCTTTGCTAATACATTGTTGGCATATTGCACATATTGAGGAATGCTACTTACCATATTACTAATAATAAGCCCTTTTAGGTTGTTTTGATATTTAAGCGCATATTCCAGTGCTAATATGCCTCCCCAGCTATGTCCCAGTAAATAGAAATTATTTTTATCCAGCCCCAGCGCTTTTCTCACTTGTTCCACTTCTTCAACAAATCTTTCAGTAGTCCATAAAGCACTATCTGTTGGATGATCGCTCAAAAAAGAGCCCAGCTGATCATATTCATAAAACTCTATACCCTCTTTTGGAAAAAAGCTTTCAAAGCTTTCAAAAGCTTCATGAGTGCCTCCCGGGCCGCCATGCAACAGTAGCACCTTTATTTTCGGATTATTGCCGAATTTTTTTGTCCATACTTTGAAGGTTCCCACCGGTGTATTTACCGGAATCATTTTTACACCACCGGTTTGCACGCCGCTATCGGTTATGGCATGATACTCGGCTAGTGTTGGAGTATTGGAAGTTGTAGTAGTTTGGCATGCCCACAGCATCATGAATAGGCAACCAGAGAAAATCAGTTTTTTCATAAGTTTATTATTTTGTTTTATTCCCTTTGAATCTTTTTAGTGGATCATATTTTATTTTTATTTTCCCGTCTTTATCAGATGCTGCTTTTAAGAAAACACTCATTCCCCCCTTAGCATCTCCGCGTATATATTCCG
>Ga0214923_10005341_pt1 | contig 14989 bp, 13 predicted proteins | sample LL1510_MetaG_FD_177993 | JGI IMG/M metagenome (GOLD analysis project Ga0214923, IMG submission 177993) | Freshwater microbial communities from Lake Lanier, Atlanta, Georgia, United States - LL-1510 | ecosystem: Environmental > Aquatic > Freshwater > Lake | place: USA: Georgia | collected... | reverse complement strand
CTTGACTCTCAAACTTATTCTAGTCTCTGGAGGTGAGTGTAGTGGCCTGTGTAAGAACCGTTTTCATAGGAAACTTCCACAAGTTGTTGGTTATAGGTTTCAACAGTAAAACTGATGATAGCATCTTCATCGTGATTGATGTTTTTCACAATGCCACAACGATCAATCAAGCTTAAAAGGCCTTCTTGATTATCAGTCATATATCTGACCAAGATGACATTGCCTAAGACAACATCCGCAAAAGATGTATCTTTCCATCTTTTGGTTGGATTTGCTCGTTGTAGAACTTCTATGTGTTTTTCAACACATGCAAGTTTTCCATAATATTCATCCCAATCCATTTGTAAGTAATTATTTCATACACTATAAATAATCAATTTTTTATAAATATATTTACAATATCTTAACTTTATTATTAGGAAAATTAATAAGTGGTGAATTTGGTGGCAATTCCTCATCGTCATTATCATTTGGAATAATTCTTAAATGTTGTAAAGCTTGTTTAGCCGCTAATTTTTCACCTTTTTGTTTTGAAGAACCAGTACCATAACCAATAATATTTTTATCCTTATCTCTAACATACATTTTAAAATACTTTTTACCCATTTTATTATTATCAATAATTGTTTCAACGATACCATAAGTTGGATCACCCCATCCCATTTCATGATAATATTGTAATAACCTATCTTTGTAATTTGAATCACTTTCAAGTAAATTTGCTAAATCAACAACATTTTCAATAAGATAAACTATAAAATTATAACATAGTTGATAACTATTACTTCTATCTCTTGTAATAAGATCAGATAGATTACCAATTTGATCATATGAAATTTTACAAGAATCTAAATATAAAGCTGCTATAAATGCTTCAAAAATATCACACTGAATCTTTTCATTTTTTTCTCTTGCTTTGACAACTTCATAATTTCTACTAATTAAAACATATTTATTTAAACAAATCTTTCTAGTCATATCGGCTAAAGAAGAACCATTCTCAATTTGAGAACGCAATTTTGTTAAAGAACCTTCTTGTAAATCTGGATATCTAATAAATAGATAATCAGATATAACTTGTCTTATAATTGAATCACCTAAAAATTCTAATCTTTCATAAGATATCTTTTTTAAAGGTATAGCAAAACGAATGTTTTCATTTGAAATAGGTAGTAATTGATCACCACCTAATACATTAATACTCATAAATATCATTTTAAAAAATTTTAATTCCCACCAATTCTTATAAATATAAGAAGGATGTGTTAATGCTATTTCAAATAACTTTATATCATTTGGTATATAATCTATACCTGTCATTGCTAATGTATTTTTAATATAATCTTTTGTTATTTCTCTATTATTTTCATTAATAATAAATAAATATAAATCCTCCTTTGAATACTTACTCAAAATAAGTTTGTGAAAATCACTCCACTCCATTTTATTATTCATTTATTTATTATATAATATAATATAATATTTATATACTTATATATTTATAATTTTTATCAATTTTTTTATTATAAAAATATATTTAGATTTTACATATTTTATTCTTCATTTTCAACTAATAATTCACTCTTTTCTAATTCATCCAAAATATTGCTATTTCTATTTTCTTCGGTTAACTTCAAATATTTAGGATTATTTATTTGATTACCAGATGAATTATAAAATAAATATTTTCCAAGAGTTCTATTTAATTGTGGTTCATATTTAAAAATAAAAGGTTTACCTAATTTTCTTCTAACCTCAATAAGTAATCTACGTTGTCTTTCTGGTAAAATATATTCACCCATACATTCAATAACAAAACTTTGAAATAATGTATCATCATGTATAGTTTTATTAAACTTTTCTAAATAATGATTTTTAAATAGAATAATATTTTCTATATATTTGTAAATAATATTATTCCAATTATCTTCATCATCTATTCTTAATTTAACTAAGGTGATGATAGAATGAAGGATATTAAAGTCAAAACTACAAATATTTATTTGTTTATTAATAATTTCAATTTGATTATTATATTTAAATTTAATCAAATTAAACTTTTTAAACGGAATAGATCTTTTATTATTTTCATACAAATAAAGTATTGGAATATGTTTTCCATCACAATTATAATAAAATATTGTACTATTACCATAAAATTGAAAGAATGGATGATATTCAACATAAAATATTTTATTCATAAAAATATGTGGTATTGATTTTATAAAATTTAATAATTTTAATCCATCTTCTACATAATTAGTTGAATATATTTCATAATAAGGTATTTTTAAATAATTAAATGATTTATTATTTTCAGCATACTCTGATAAATACAGATAATAGTTATATGTATATAATCCTGTAAATACTATTGATTCATAATTAATAATTTCATTAAATAACATATAAATTATTCTATAAATATGTTTATCTGTATATGGTTCTATATGTAAATTATCTTTAATATTTGGTAATGGATAATATTTTTGTAATAACATATATCTTTCAAAATGTTTTTCTAATCTCCAAAAACTACCTAAAGGATCAGTAAACATTCTGTAATAATCTATCATTAAAAAATACGGATGAACTAGTAAAAAATTATCTACAAACATATATCTTAATTTTTTATAAATATTATTTGGCATATAAGTTATATCACAATATAATTGATAATTAACATATACAGAATAAGTTTCTTTATGTTGTGCTTCTTGTCCTAATACTGGTTTAAATCCAGCCGCATGAATTTTATCACATAATTCTTTTAAATCAATAATAGGTTCAGGTGAATAAAAATCAATATCATAAATATCATCTTTTTCATAAATTAATTCATCTTTATTTTTATGATGTAATAATAAATGAAGAGCATAACCACCATAAATTTTTCTTTTTTTCTCAATAATAAAATTTTTTATAATTTCTGTTACAGATGTTATTTCATTAATTTGTGGTTCAAGCTCTAATAATTTTTTTGATTTTATTTTTTTTATTAAAGTTGGATAATTTTGATAAAAATTATTATTAGTTGATGATATAAGTTCTAAAGACATTTATTATATATATTAACATAATTTTAAATTATCAATTTTTATAATAAAATTGAAAAAAAAAGATTAAGGTTATAATTATATATACATATAATATTATGCTTAAAATAAATACAGTATCACCTTTTCATCATTCTCAATATGATTTTATAACAGAAAACAGTGTAGATATTAAAGATGAATATATACAGAACGCAGAAAAATTGTTAGATAGAGCAGAAAATCAAATAAAATTAAATGAAATTTTATTTGATATAGATATTTCACTTAAAATTGAATTAAGTATATTTGAATTTTCATTAATTTATTGTCTTAATAATAATTTAAATGATAATTTTATTAAAGCTGTTTATGAAGATAAATTAAATAGTATTATGGCAAATCTTACTGATATAAAAAATATAAATAATAAAACTTTAAAAAAAGATTTATTATCTAAAAAAATAAATCCGGCTTATGTTGCTTTTATGTCTCCAGCACAATTACATCCACAAAAATGGTTATATTGGGTTAAGAAAAAAGAATATAAAGAAATTAGAGAAAATAGTATTGTTTATTCAGATGCTTATAAATGTTTTAAATGTGGTGAAAGAAAAACTAAAGTTACACAAGCACAAACTAGAAGTGCAGATGAACCAATGACAACATTTGTCACATGTTTAGTATGCTATAATACATTTAAATTTGGATAGATTACTAACCAACAAAAAATAATTCTATTTTTATAATATATATTATGAAAAAGTATAAAATGGGTTGGAAATTTGACAATATAGAAAATATAAGTGATAATAAAAATTTAGGAATAAATAATAATATTGATATTGATGATTCAATAGAAGAATTAAAATATAATATATATGATAAAAATAAAGATTTTTTTCCTGAAATTGTAGATCAAGGAAATATTGAATCCTGTGTTCCTACTTGTATATCAACTGTATATTATTATTTAACAATGAAGCAATCAAATCATTTACATTTTAGAATTTCAAGATTATATTTATATTATCAATTTAGAAGACTATACGATGATGTTAAATTAGACGAAGGTTCTACAATAAGAGACTGTATAAATATATTACATAAAGATGGTATAGTACCAGAATTTTTATATCCATATATTGAAAATAAAGTTTTTAATAATCCATCTGATTTTTTAGAAAAATATTCAAGATTTTGTAAATGTTTAGGTTTTGAAAATATCAATAGAAAAGTTATAAAACAAAAGTTATTATTAGATCATCCAGTTGTATGTGGTATTAAATTATTTGAAAATGTATATACTGATGAAGTTAAAAATACAGGTATAATTAGTTATAGCGAAGAATATGATAAAATATTAGGCGGTCATTGTATAATATTAGTTGGTTTTGATGATGAAAAAAAATATTATAAATTTATAAATTCTTGGGGGCCTAATTGGGGTGATAAAGGTTTTGGATATTTACCATATGATTATATAAAAAATGTTAGATTATCAAATGAATTTTATATTATAAAAAAGATATCTAATCCAAATATAAACTTGGAAGAGACTGATGGTATTTTGGATAAATTTAAAAATAAAATAAAAAATATTTTTACTTAATCTACTTCTTTAATTATTTTAGGATATTTAATTTTTTCATTTTTTTCTGCTTCTTTTAATTCATTAAGATGAATTAATTCCTGTTTCTTTTTCCAAAATATTTTAATATATTCTTTTTGTAATGGATTAATATATCCCTTATGATTAATACTTTTAAGTCTTGCCATAAATTCAAATGATCTTGATGAAAAATTTGGATAGATTGTTCTGAAAGCATCGTCAAATGTAAAAGCATATGTATGTGGAACATTAATAAAACAATCATTATCCGCACCATTAAAAAATTTAGATGGTTTGTAAATATCATTACCTAATAATTTATAACCAAACACATTAGTTATACTTTGTTTGTTTTTAATATTAATATTATACATTTTATTCCAAACATTTTCTTCTTTATTTGTTTTTAAACTGTTATAGTAAATCATATGAATTTTTTCATTATCATTAAGAATAATTCCAAATCCTCTTGATCTATATTTATTAATAATTTCAATTGGATCTCTAATTGAAGCAAAATAATTATAGTCAGTTGACAATTGAAGCATCATTGAACTAATATAACTTGGCAAGCATTTAACTGTAGTACCATTCCAATATGCTCTAACAAAACCCATATGAAATTTAGAAATTACAGAAAAGAAGTTATCTTTTTTGATTTTAAAAACTTCAAATTGTCTGTTAATCTTTGGAGAGTAGATTTTAAATCTAATACTTTCCGCTAATTTACAAACCAATGTATTGTTTTCTAAACCAATATCTTTACCATAAATATACTTTTCATAATCTTGTTTTTCAAAATTAGTATCCTCAGTTTCGTAATCTAGTGTATATAATCTAAATTCTTCTAGTTTAATATTAGCAAGATAACTATCATAAACAATATTACCTTTTTTATCTTGATTATCAATATTTTGTTGTTGTTTCCAAGGAATATAGTATTTAGTGTAAAAATATTCCTTTAGTTTGTCTTCACTAAATAATTTTTTAATATCTTCAATTGTTTCTACCGGTATTAATTTATCCTTTTTCTTATTAAGAAAATCTTTGATATTTTCTAACTCATACATTAAAAAATCATCACTCATAATAATGCTTGCTGTATGGACGTTATCGCAGTTAACTTTAATTTTATGTTCTTCATTTATATCATTGATTAGCTTATTAACACTATCAAAGAATTTGTAAATGGATTTTTCATTAGATATTAAATCAATATCAGAATTGTTATAATAGTGATAAAAGTAATTTGCTATATCTATATCTGTTAGTTCTTTTGGATTTGGTTTAAACATATCCATTAGTGGATTATTTTTCATACCACATGCTGTCATCGCACTACCAGATATAACGAAATGACTCCAATCAATCTTATCTAATATACCACTCGTATTAACACCATTAACAAAAATATTTAATCTTCTTCTGAATGTTTCTGAATCGCATACACCATAATATTTTTTATATTCATTTACTCCTTTATCTTGATCCATTATCATTGGCATTGTTAAACAATTATTTGTCATATTTAGACATTTTTCATTGATTAATATACACGCATATGGATTCTGATTAATATCATCAAATGAAAAAGGAAATACTGGAAGTAGATGAGCTGTATCAATATCAAATACAATAGAATCATTTTCTTTAATATTAGTCTTTTTTAAACCTTCTTCAATTCTAAATGTAATCCAAGCATAACCAATGATATATTTGAATATTCCGCTATATTCATAAAAAATATTTTTAGATAATATCAATAGTTCTCTATTATTAAGAATTAGATGACAATGCATTCTAGAACAAATCATATTACATAAGAAAGTATATTTTAAATATTCAGTAGGAATCTTTTTATATAATTCAACAATTTCTTCGTTAGTATGTTTTGAAATATTTCCAAAATAATAATTATTACTAACTGCTTTTGATAAATCAACATATTCATTTTTAGATCCATAAATTTCACGAATATAATCTAAATCTTCATTTTTGACATTTTTTAGTTTTTCAACAATTTCACTGCCACCTGATTCTGTATCAACTAAATCTATTTTCCTTTGTATAAGATTAAAATTAAATTTTCTTTCTAAAAATTTGGATGTTAGATTAATTTTACAGTTGTAAATATCTTCCCAATAAATACTTTGATTTTCAAGTAATTCGTTTAATTTATAAGATAATTTGTGATATTTAGTATTAACTAAATTATACCTAATAATTGCTAGATATTCAGTATACTGTTCTATGTTGTCTAACTCATTTTCAAATGTGCTTAAATATAATTCAAGCTGTCTATTTGTTAATTCAGGCATAGCTATAAATTCTATTTTCTCATTATCAGTATCTAGTGTTGTATTTAATAATTCTTCCATCTTTCTTTTATTGGTTTCGTATTTAAATTGTTTATGTAAATCATTATATAATAAACGACGAAATAAATTATCTTCTACTTTTCTTAGGTTAAATCCTCTATCATTATCAGTACAGGAATAAAGAATAAAAGCCATTATTATATATATATATTATAAGACATAAACTAATATAATCAATTTTTTATACTATAAAAACATTATTATTCTAATTCCTCATATCTATATAAAGTGGGACTATCAGCAGAACCATCCTTCATTTCAGTAATATAATTATCTTTGATAGCATCTTTAATCGCTGCTTCCAAAATTTCCTTTGTAAATTTAAAAGGAACAACTGAAGATAATTTTTCATTTACAAAATCAATTGTAAATGGTTCATTATGTTTAGCATAATTTACTAAATTACATAATAGAATAACAGATCTATCGTGCATAAATTCTCTTTCAGCTTTTGCTGAACAATCATCATCATATTTTTTAATTAAACCAAAAATAGAAATTTTACTTTTATCATAAGTAAATTCATTATTAAAAATAAATTTAGTATCAGAATTTCTCTTAATAATTTTAATTTTTAAAAGACTATTAAAAGCTTCATTTAATAATGAAAGTTTGATATTTAATGTTGTTGAAATTTCCTTAGCACATATACCCACAACACTATTTACAATAATATCTAAAACAACATATTGAATAAGAGCTAAATGAATATAATAATCTTTTGATAAACAAGTAATTTTAGTAATTAAGTTAGATTTAATAAAATCTATTTCAAAATCTCTATCAGGATATCTTGCTGAATAGAAAGATTTATACATATCAATATAAGGTTTAAGATTATCTGATATATGTGATGAAGTTAATAAATTATCTGGAGCAAAATTATATTTAATAATTTGAAAAGTAGAAATATCTCTTTTATAAAGAGCTAAATTAGCATTCTTATATTTTTCAGAACTTCCAACAATTTTAATTTTGTAGTAAGAATAATTATTATTATAACTATCTTCAATATCATAAAGATAAGATTTAATTCTAAGTAGAATTTCATTAACATATCTATTAATATTTGTTTTATCTTTTATTGATATTAAGAACATAAAATATTTAACCAATTTAATTTCATTTTTAAGTTCTTTGATTGGGAAAGTTGTTATTGGACCTTTGTAATTAATATATCTTGATTTTACATACTTATAATACTCTTCAAATAATAAATAAGCATTTGATTTCATATTATCAACAATAAACCGAATATCATATTTATGAATTAAATCAGTAAAATTTTGATACTTATTTTCTTCAATATTACTGTCTTTTATATCAATAATATTTTCTTTGATAAAATTAATTAATTTTTTAACTAGTTCAACATCATCAAATTTATCATTTATAAAATTTTTATAAGAATCAATATTAATATCATTATATGAAATTTTTGTAATGATTTTTGTTAATTTAATAAAATTATCAATAGTTATTTTATCTAATTGATGTAATAAAAATTCATAAATATTACAATTAATAATACCAAAAAGTAATGAATAATAGTATTTTTTTAAATAATTATAGTTTTCTTTAACATCAAGATTATAATCCATCATGATAATCAAAGTATCTATAGAAATATTTTTAAGTTTATCACGAAATTTTATATCTTCATAAAAATAAAGTTTTCCTATAATGTAATTAATATCTACTTTATCAATAAATATTTTTTTACACATTTCACTAATATGTTCATCTATTCTTTTTTTAACAATAGTTTTTACAGTTTCTGGATCTTTTTCATATTGTTTGTATAAATTTTGATATTCTATTAATGGATCTAATTGTATATTCTCATCCATATCTTTAAATAATCTAACTAATGAATCAGTTTTTAAATTAAGATAACGAACTACCGAATTATCACAGATATTTACAGCTAGACTCATTTTTTATATATATTTATAATATTCAATATCATAATCAATTTTTTATATAAAAAGTTGATTATATAATATAAATAATATATATAATAAAATGTTTTGGTTTCTTAATGACAATAATAATGATATTGAATTTTATCAAATTTTTACAAATTATAATAAATATAAATGTAATTCAACGTGTTATGATTTAAACACTGAATTTAAAAATAATTTAGATTTATCAAAATATCAAAAAAAAACAATTAACTGTGATATATATTTAAAAGGTTCTATAATTCAATATATTAATAACGATAATCAAAATAATTTTACTTTTTTATTTCAAGAAGAATTTATAAAAGAAACTGATAGTAAAATTAATTTACCAATATTATATTTCAAATATAAATTAACAGAAAAATATAAATTACCTACACTTTCAAAAAATAATTATGATTTTTATTATGAAAAAATAGAATTTAATATTTATCAAGTTTCTAAAGAAACACTCATTATTGAACAGTTATATAATAATAAAACTAAAATTGTTTTTATAACAAAAAATATTTTAGAAGTAAAAAATTTATTATATTAAATATTTTTTAGATAACATAAAAATAATTGTTAAGATTAATCCATAAACAATTACACCTTTAACACCTACTTTACCTTCATCGTCTGGATTTAAACAGGTAAAATAACTAGAAAATAAATCTTTAATCATATCCTGAGATAATATGAAATAAATTGAAAATAATAAAATAAAATCTTTTACACCAAAACGGTCATCAAATAAATATGAAAGAATATTTTTACTATTTTTAACTGGTATTTTATCTTCAACAAAATTTTCTATATTATCTTTGATTAAATTATCTAATTTTTCTTTATTTTTATTTTTACTTTTACTTTTTTTTTTATCATCATATAACTGTTCTTCAATATCAATTTTATCATCAATTTTATCATCAATATTATCATCAATATCATCATCTAATGATGTTTGTTTCACATTATCTTCATCTTGTGAATTTTCTTTTAAATTACTAATAATTTCATTTGTTATTGTTTTTAAAACATTCTTATTTATAATATCTGATTTTTTTGGTATATAATTTTTTTTTGGTAAATCATTTATATTTGTTCCTTCTAAACTTATATCTTCAATTAATGTGTTTAAATTATTATTATAATTTATATGTTCTATTTTTTTTAATAAACTATCCTTGTTATAATTCATTATATACATAATATATAAAATTTTTTTATATTATTAACTAAAAATTAATTTTACAAATATTTATTAATTATCATAAAAGCATTATCTAATTTATCATTCATTATATCATCTTCTATTTTTTTTACTTTTTCTTTATTATCTAAAACTTTTAAAATAATATCTAATAATTCTTTGGTAAAATTACCAAATTTTTTATTATATGGAGGATTTAATAAAGTTATATAAACTCTTCCTTTAATTTCTGTTCCATAAATTTTACTAGCAATTTCATTAACCTTATTTCCATCTTCAACAAATAAAGCAAGATGAAAACCTAATCTTTCAAAATTTTGACCTAATTTAAAACTTGAACCTATAAAATTATGTGGAATATCACCTGAAAATATTATTTCTTTGGTATTCTTATCACAATCAATTAATAATCCTATATGATAAAAATTATAATAAAGTATTTTTTCAACATCTTTTAAAGTTATTAATGTATTTTTTATCTTATTATCCTTATATCTAGTTTTAAATAAAGCACAACTATTGTAAATTGGTTGTAAATCATAATTAGACATAGAAGCAAATTCATTTAATTCACTATCTTCAAAATTTTCGTCTTTTTCTATAAAAATTATTTCTATCATTTCATTTATATCACTATATACAATCAATGTATTTCCTTGTGATTCATCTTGAGGATTTTTAGAGATTAACATTTCTAAAACTTCACTAATAATATCATTAATATCATTGGTTTCTTTATCGTTGAATTCAATCTGTTTATTATTTTTTACTAATTCTCCAATCAAATATTTAATTTTATCTTCATGATTTGGATTAACCATAGTTAATTCTTCTTTTTCAACTAAATCATGAAGCTCACCATAAATTTCATTTTTATGAATAATACAATAGTTTAACATTATAATATTTTATATTAATTATTCATTTATATTTATTTTAAATTATTTTATAAATTAATATTATTATAGTTAAAAATAATGTATTCTGAAAGTGATTATTACGAAAAAAGTTCATTTAATATATCTCAAGGTACCGTAAATATTATTATTATAATTGTTTTATTTATTATCTTTTTTTTTATATTTAATTATTGTTCTAAAAATTATTTTACAAATATAAATAACCCTTCTGATGATATTATTGATGATTTAAAAAATGAACTGGCTTTTGTTAAAGAAGAATTATTTAATAAAAAATCTATTAAATCATATGAAGAAAATAATAAGGTAAATATAGAAGAAGAAAAATTAAATGAAACTCCAAAAATATATAATACAGATTTTTTATTAAATGGTAATATTAATATTAATAATACAAATCCTGATCCAAATGTAAATTATAAAAATATAAATACACCAAATATACCAAATAATGATGTAGTAATTCAACCTGTAGCACCGCCTATTATATACGATCCTATTGAAAATTATGATAGACTTAAATTATTAGATCCACTCGTTGATCCAAGAGGTAGAAGTTCTGCTGACCAAATACCAACACCACAAGTTGCAGCACAACTTAATTTTCCAACTCAAGGAATTCTAGATCGTTATCATCGTGTTGGTCTTTTAATTGCTATTAATAAACATGATTGTAAGAATAATAGAAAAAGAGATAGTTATGAAGATTTTAGTAATGTAGAGTCAGATAGTTATGAAGATTTTGGTAATGTAGAAAAAATTATCAAAGGAAAAAAAGTTAATGTTGATTCTGATTCTTCTAATTCAGATAATACTAGTAATTATGATAATTCAAGTCGTTTGTCTAGATATAGTGATAATTCATCTGATTTACAATCTATATCTTCTTCTTATAATACAAAATTCAAAGAAAAAATAATTCCAAATAATGTTGTTTTAGATATAGGAGATAGAGATAATGATATTCTAGAATTAATTGGTAAAAAAATAGCTCATGATTGGTATAGATATTTTACATCAATCAGTAAAGGTAATAAAATTATTAAAATTAATGTTAATAATAGAAATAGAAAAGAATTGTATGACAGTGATGTCGTTTATATACCAATTCTTAAAAGACATTACAAAGTTAAAATAGATAAACTTGATATGATTGAATATAATCCTTATTTTTTTTAATCTAATTACTGTTCTTTATACATTCAATAATAATTTTATTCCATTCTGTATTATTATTTATATAATTATCTATGTTGTTCTCTAAATATTTCCTACAACGAACAACTAATTCTATACGAGCTTTTGGTATTCTTTTATATATTTCGTAAACCATTTTGTCTTCATAGATACTTTTTAAAATTTCTTTTTTTATAACCATTAATATTATTAATAGTAATATATTTAATTTTTTTTTATTTATAAAATAAAAATTTTACCAACTATATATAATGACTGACACGAGTGATATAATTAACGATAAAAAAAGTATAGGAATATATGATAAAAATGGTGTTAATTTAAATCCATTAAATAACGCACCATATAGCGATCAGTATAAATTACTATCAAAATTCTGGTCATCTCTCCCTGCCTATGATTTTATTGACAAATGTATAGAATCAATTAAAAAAAACGATGTAATACTAGTAGCTAGTGGAACAGGTTCAGGAAAGACAGTGCTAGTTCCAAAATTTGCTCTTCATGTTAACGATTACAAAGGTAAAATAATTATTACATTACCAAAAAAAATAATTACAAAAGCAGCAGCAGAATTTTCAGCTAAAACGCTTGATATTCCATTAGGAGAATATGTAGGTTATCAATTTAGGGGTGAAAATAATAAATCTGTAAATTCAGTTTTATTATATTCAACTGATGGTAGTATTATATCAATGATAAAAAATGATCCAATGTTGTTAGATATTGATATAGTTATTATTGATGAAGCACATGAAAGAAAAGTTCAAATAGATTTACTATTATATTTACTTAAAAATGCTATAAAATTAAGAAAAGAAAAAAATCATAAACCTTTAAAATTAATTATTATGAGTGCTACAATAAATGAAAAAATATTTGAAGCATATTACAAAGAATTTAAATTTGATTATCTCTTTTTATCCGGAAAACCTAACTTCCCAATAGAAAGTTTCTATCTTGATAATAGTATCTTTAAAGAAAATTCTTATATTGAATATGGAACAAAAATTATTAAAGAAATTGTTAATAATACTAATAAAAATATAAAAGATAATAGCGGCGATATACTATTTTTTGTTACAACAATAAATGAATGTATTCAATTAGCAGAAGAATTAGAAGAAACTATTAGAACTGCTTTTATTATGCCACTATATAGTGGATTTCCTAACGCTTTAGAACCGTACTTAAACGAACAAAATAAATATAAAGAAATTAATCCTAACTATGATAGAAGAATTTTTATTGCAACTAATGTAGCTGAATCTTCTTTAACTATTGATGGTATTGTTTTTGTAATAGATAGTGGTATGGAAATTAGTGTTACTTATGATCCAAAAAAGAAAATTAATGTTATGACTAGAAATATTATAACAAAAGCACAAATATCACAAAGAAAAGGAAGATCAGGTAGAACTAAAAATGGTTATTGTTTTCATTTATATACTAAAGAAGAGGAAGATAAAGCTGTACAATTTCCAGATCCAGAAATAAAAAAAATAGATATTAAAAATGTATGTTTATCAATGTTAAAATTAGGTGAAGAATTAAATAAAGACTTTACAACAGAAGAAACTGTTAAAATGTTGACTGAATTTATTGAACCACCTCAGCAAAGTTTTATAGAAGATGGATTTGGTTTTCTATTAGATAATGGATGTATAGAAGATAATAAAATAAGTCGTATTGGTAAATTAATATCGCTGTCCCGACTAGATATAACAGATGGATTATGTTTAGTATATGCTTATAGTATAAACAGAGATGTGTTTTATAAAGTATTCAATATAATTTGTATTTATTCTCTACTTAAAAAATCTATTGATGATTTATTTTTTGATGATATAAATATATCCAAAAAAAATGAAATAATAAAAAATTTAAGCAGAAATTGTGATAATTCAGAACATCTACTTTTATATAATATTTATAAAGAAATAGAAGAAAATAAAAATAATAATAAAGTATTTAATATTAAAATTTTTAATGATATTAAAAGATCATATGAAAATCAGAAATACAGAATTCATCAATTGTATCATCAATATAGACCACTAATTAAAACTAAAGAAAATGTAAGTAGAGAATTATCAAATAAAAATATAATACTCTCCTTTAATTACGGATTTAAAAATTATGTTGCTAAAAAGAAAGGTGGAGGATTTGTATTTAATAAATCACCCTGTGAATTAAAATCAACACTTAAATTTGATAATTTTAAATCTATCATTTTCTACCTAAATGTATTCGTTAGTGGTAAATTAAATCTTAATATCATTTCTCCATATATTTTAGATTAAACATTACCTCTTCAGAACGATAAAAGTATATCAAACTGTATTACAGCAAGGTCAATTTTTGTTATATATATAATAAAAGTTGAATTTTATAAATGGATGATGATTCAATGTTGGTGCAATGTTGTACACACGTTTTGAAGATTATGATGATTTGGAGGAAGGGCGTCCTCGTACCCCTGCTCCTGTCGCCCAGTTGGGCAAACAATTTGGTGATGGAGGTGATTTGGAGGCAGGGCTTCCTCCTACCCATGAACCCGTCTCCATTACGCCAACACATGCCCAATTGGACACAGGGCTTCCTCCTACCCATGATCCCGTCTCCATAACGCCAACACCTACCCTTCCGCTCCTGTTATTCATGGATATGCTACGATCACTA
>Ga0214923_10005340_pt1 | contig 14990 bp, 11 predicted proteins | sample LL1510_MetaG_FD_177993 | JGI IMG/M metagenome (GOLD analysis project Ga0214923, IMG submission 177993) | Freshwater microbial communities from Lake Lanier, Atlanta, Georgia, United States - LL-1510 | ecosystem: Environmental > Aquatic > Freshwater > Lake | place: USA: Georgia | collected... | reverse complement strand
AGCGCACCAACGCGCGAGATGATGTCCTGGGGTCATTTGAGTCCTCCTTTATGATTTAGTCAGATAACCAAATCTTATCAGGAGACTTGATTGACCCTCCGCATTCCACTATCTTCGGTCAAGAGCCAAAGTAAGGCCGTACCTTTTGGTGTTAGAAGATGAGGAATCCTTGGAAGCTCATCTGAGAGAGTGTTCTTTCTACGCCGTCGGAATTTAATCCTCCAAAACTCTGCATCCGAACCCCAAGTCCATAGCCAAAAAGATCAACACTCTTTTTGAAAATTGCCAGATCAACTGCGTAGTGACTTTTAATTCCCCCGCCGATTAATCCAAAAGAAGCGCCATCCAAGGAGAGCCACAATTCATCACTCAGACCAAAATCAAAACCAAGCCCAGCTAACATGGTACTTCCAGACATTCCAATATTTGTGGAATCGTTTACAAAGTTAAAATTTCCAAATCCCACTTTAGGACGCAGATGAAATCCGGAAGACACAATCCATTCGTACGAACCCATCATTTCGACCTGTGAAAAAGAAATGGTCTTTTCCGAGTTCGAGAGAGAAACAGGAAGATCTAAAAGAGCTCCCACTCCAAACTGACCAAACAAAGGATAATGAAGGGTCTTCAGTAACAAGCCTGTTTAGAATCTTTTGCTTCAAAATCAGCCTGACTAATTTTTAAGGAGGAAAAAGTCCCTCCAATTCTCAAACGCTGCTCCTTGGGAGGAGTTTGGGTGAGCTGTTTTTTCTTGATAATCGGTTTGTAAACTAATCGATAACGGTAAGATTTACCGTCGCGGTTAAAAAGAAACTCAGCCAGAATCGTTTCATCTTTTTTTAGCTTGCCTAAGTTATAACTTCTCCAAGACTCGCCTTTCCCCGCAATTTCGAAAAGATTCGAGTTTATCAACTCGGCCTCTTCCGGAAATGAAATCGAAAAGTAAAGCTCGTTACTCTTTAACTGGCATAAGGTTTTGACCCCTAACGACTCTTGTCCTACTGGGGCTCTCAAAAAAACTCGGAAGCGACTGCACGACTGACTCGACTCAGGGGTCGCCCCCACAAAAGGGTTCTCAGAAAACGCAGGAGAACTGCTCAGACAAAAAGCCAAACTAAGGACAAACTTCAGTACACGAAGGATACATGTATTCGAAGGGGACATTAAAAGTGCCTTTCAACATTTTACAGGTGCCAAGCTTAAAGTAATTTTGACAAGAATCATTACAACCGACAACTTTTTTCGACCACATCGGCACTTGGGCTTCCGGTGTGACCCAAGTATTTTGCCATCGCATTAAGCAAAGTCGAGGAGGAGCTCCTCCCCCTTCTTCATTACAATTGTTATTGCACTTATCAAGGTTGTATTCGGCGTCTCCACTCAAAACTCCGTTTTGGCATCGGCGTTCCTGAACTTTGCAACCTCGCCCGCAACCATTCACTACGGTCCCAAAGTTTTTAAATGCATTGATGGTTTTACCCTCGGGTAGCACTCCTCCCCAAGGCAAAGTACAGCCTGGGCAATTGGTGCTATAACTGCTGTACCACTGAGCTACTTTCAGCGGGTCGTTAGCAACATCGTACGGCTCCCCATTTCGATGTAAAAGGCCACTCTCACAGCTAAAGGTCCTTTTTAATAACTGGGGATCATCCTCACAGCCCATGACGTCTTTGGGATAAAGCACTCGGGGAGACGCGGGGTCAATCGTTCCCCAACCGGGAAGCGGACAGGCAGCACAAGTGGCTTGCGTGCATTGAAACTTGAAGGTTGTCAGATCGGCAAGCAAGGATTCATCACTCGCTTGTTTGAGAACTCCCGATACACATTTTACCTCTTGCGAAAAACTAACACAGGTCTCCCCGCAAGTGACCGTTTCTTTGGAGAATAATTTTCGCTTGGATCCGTTAGGGAGAACTCCTAGCGGTGAAGGAAGAGTACATTGACATGCAGTAGCTTCGCTGCACTTATCAAAAGCATGCGTGGAAGGGCCATCGAAAACATATTGATAGCTGCTTCCCACTTTATTTTCTCGACAGGTTTTTTCTACTGAGATTGCTGAACAAGAGCTTCCACAATTTCCCACAAGTTTTTCATAAAACGGAGCTTTAGATCCTACAGCTACTTGAGAGCCGTCGGTCAGAGTGCATTTACAAGGTCTGGTAGCCCCTGCTTCGCTGCAAAAATATTTGTAGTCTTGATAAGAAGCGCTTGAAAACACGACTTCTTGATTGTTCGCCTTATTTAGAAACCTGCCGTTATCGCACCTAACCGTAATGGCTTTAGTAGGATCACAAGTCTGTCCACAGGCCGCACTCTCTTGCTTGGAAATTGTTTTTTCAGAACCGTGATTCACAATGCCTAGGCCATTAGGCAGGGTGCAGTAGCAGCCCTGAGGCTCCTGACAGGTTAGGTATTGAAAAGTTGAGCTCCCACTCAACGTAAATTCGGGACTAGTTCCTGGGGACGCTCGCTGACAGGTCCGAACTTGGGAGAAATCCTTATCGCAGGTCTTCCCACACTCAGCTGTTGTGAGTTGTGTTCTGGAATAAAATTTTTGTTGGCCTTGAAATGAGATAAAAGCAGTTTTATCTGGAAGCTCGCACCGACATTCCTTCCGACTGCAGGAGCCAAAAGAGAAGCTAGGGGTTCCATCCAACACACCCATGTTGCACTTTCTTACTTGTACAAAATCATCACACGATTCGGTGCAGTCAGATATTTTCTTCGAATAGGCTCTGATGGTTTCACCGTGCAAGACCCGATTGCCATCCAGTTCACAAAAAGGACAATCTTGAACAATGCATTTAAAAAATTTATCAGTTACTTCTTCACTCAGTTTTCCGTTGTCGCAAGTGAGTTCTTTTTTATACTTTCCGCACGTATCCAAACACGACACTGTTTCTTGATCATAAACCGTGACTTTCGAACCATGATTGATCATCCCCACTGGAGTATCACACGGACATTTTCCATCTTTGCATGATTGTTTAACGACAGAGTTGATTTTTCTTTGTGCCGGATCGGCTTGCTGCTCATTCACAGTGATCTTACAGCCTGCAACCAGAACAAAAATCAAACTGAGAAGAAAGATCTTCATGGACAGACCTCCTTCTCTTCACAACTGGGATAGCGATACTTTTCATCCCCAGTCCATTTCATGATGTGACACATGCGAGTGATACGATGGTTACTGCATTTATCTGGCTTCACCACACACTGAGTTTCAAAAGCCGCGATTTCTGTATAAAACTCTGCTTCGCCCCGGCCCCAGGGAAGAACACAGGATTGGCGGTGAAGTTGTTGGGGATAACTCGTCAACACATACAGAGAACACTTTGGCTGTGTACAGATGCAGACAGCAGCCCCCCCCCCTGGCCCTCCTTCCGAATCCCCCAGACCTTTTCTTTGCCGAAACCCCCAACCTGGCCCTTCATCATTTCCGCCGCCTCCCCCGGTTCCGCCCCCGATGCCATCATCTTTTTCAGGCTCCGTACACTGGGCGTAGGGGTAGTTGCTAATTCCTGACTCTTTCCACACCCCGCCTTCGAGGCAAGTAAATACTTGCGAACCACGGTCGCACGTTTCTCCTAAAACGGGGTCTTTCTTTTGATAAAACTTACCTGTTTTTCCCACTTCAACTTTGAGTTCGGGGTGTGAACATTCGCAGATGGGAGGAGCACAGGTTGGAGACTTATAATTTAAAGAATCGTAATTCGATAACTGACCATTAGAACAAGTAACTTCTTTAAAATCATCACAAAGAAGCTTCTGAGCACAGGTTGCTTTCTCAGCTCTAAAAGCTCGGAATTTTTTTCCATGTTCTATGGTCCCTCCCCACGGGATTCGACAGCCACAAGGGATAACCGTACAGCTATTGGCCCAAGTACCACCGACTTCTCCCTTGTCAGTTCTAATTTGGCTGGAAGAAGTACCGACCGGGGCACAAGTCACTCTTCGCTTATTTTTATCACAGGCCATGGGGTCGCAATTTGTTTCCTCTGCCTTAGGATAAAAGAACTCCTGAGTCTGATTATAGGGAATAACGACCGTTTGACCATCGGGAGTCATTAATTGGCAATCACAGCTTCTTTTAGTGCAACTTTGCGAAGTGGGATAAAGTGCAATATCTATTTCAGTCAAATCTACCCAGCTTGTCCCCGCTTGTTTTTTCATTACTTTGTTTTCACACTTGACTCGTATTGTTTCACAATCCTGCCCACAAGCCGGAAGAACAGATTTGGAAAGTACTCTGGTGCTCCCGTTAGGAATTGTTAGTGTGTTTCCTGCTCCGTCAGTAAAAGTGCAGCCACAATCTTGTAATCGACAGGTATCATAATATTCCTCTGCCCCTGGAGTCGAAGAAGTTAGCACTCCATCATTGCAGCTGAGGCTTGCTTGAAACGCACTACACGATTCCGTACACGACACCAGATCTTTAGAAAAAACGGTTTTTGTTTGGAGGTGGGCAAGAGTATCTTTTCCAGGCCTTGGACAAGCGCAAAAATTTTTGGAACACGTTAGAGCCGGATAGTTTCGAAGTTCTGCCTCGGGCACCGCCCTTGCCGCACTCCCCGTTCCCGTATTCCACTTTCCTTCTTCACAACGAATATCCAGTTTTTCACAACTTAACCCGCATGAAGGTCTGTCTGTCTTAAAAACACTGATGCTTGCGCCATGATTGTATGAAACTGGTTTATCGGGTACGCGGCACCCACACGGAGTGTCTGCGCACTGGGGAAAAGCATAACTGGCATCCCCTTCCCAAGTACCGTCATTACACATCCGTAAAAGGGACTGACCGCTACATTTCTCCCCGCAGGGGGCTACCGTTTTCTTATAGTAAACTTTTCCTTCCCCATGAGGGACGGTGCCAACTCCATTTAAGACAGGGCATGCCTTACAAGCCGTACCGATGCATTTTTTAACCACCTGGCCTGCCTTGATAAGACTATCGGGATTCAATCCTTGGCAAGAGCTAACGGGACAGACTTTTTTATTGAGAGTCGGGCAAAACGGGCATTCCGGAGGTCTTATCAATACATCCAACCTAGGAGTTCCTCCTTTACTGAAAGTTGAATCAACTGATGCTTCCAGTTGAACCCGACATCCCCAAGGAAGATTTTGGTAAGTCAGTTCTTCGAGGGTGCCCCCATCGGCTCTGGTCCCAATAATAACTTTGCTGATCGGCAAAACTCCACAAATAGGAAATGATTTTCCTGCTCCACATTCTCTTGAAGCCGAGGCCACCCCCGACAAAGCTTTTACTTCTACACCGCCGTCACAGGTCATTCCTAAGGAAACATCTGAATCCGTCTTCGAAGCCTCCTTACAATACACTGCTCTGTTTCCCGGAAAGCTTTTTCGAATGACTAAAGTGTTTGCCGTAGCACAAAAGTTCTGGTCCGCTGTCGACTCCTTGACCAAAATGAGGGAAAGCTCCTCATTCAAAGAAGTCACCGAACGCACTTTATCGATGGTCTCTTGTTGGTTGACTTTGCAGCTAGCAAGCAAGAACAAGATGGGCAGAAACCACAAATATTTTTCTCTAATATCATTCATGATTCGTAAAAAATATATTTCGATAAGTATTGCTTCCAAAATCCGATAAAAGATGTTCGATTAATACCCCATCCTGGAAAAAACGAATTTCTACAGGCAAACTCCGCATAGCCTCTTCTACGGTCACATTCCAAATAAATTCAGGGGGAACCTCGCCTTCGACGATTAACTTTGCAAACTGTCCCCGAACATCTGAGGTAAATTCTTGAAGATTTGAAAGGTTGTAGCTTATCGGGAATTCGAAACAGGTGGCTCCCTTGTTAAATCGAATCAGTTGGGTCTCACCCAAAAATTGGTATCCGGACGGTAGTGGGGTTTCATATTTCTTGGTCTGTCTCATCACTTTACTGATGAGAAGTTCCTGCTTTAAATAGCGCCCTGTTTCAGTGGTTTCGTCAAAATTATATGCGACGATACCGGGCGTATAAAATTCACCTACATCATACCAATCCCACAATTCTTGCCTAGAAGAGTCAAGTTCCCAGGAATCGGAATCTCTCGACCACAATCCGACATTTCTCAATCCACTCCCTGCTCTATTTAAACCATGGGTCTTAAGTACAGCTTTTGTTTGTGCACCAAAATCAGAATAGATTTTGTGTTTTGCTACGATATCAACAATTCTTTTTCCACCTTCTATATCGATCAATCCGCGATTGCCAACATCCTCACGATAGCGGCGAGCTTCTTTGCCTCCCCAAAAATCCCAACCCTGACTTTGCACTAGGGCATTTGGGAACCTAGGACCGGGAAAGGTACTGAGAATATCATTCCATAGCTTTAGATAAACCGGATCGCTTTTATAAGCTTTATCTAAATCAAACAAACGAAAAACGGCTCTTTGTTCTTCAAACGTAGTGTTGTTATCGGGATAAATGTAGATAGCCTTATTCCGATCGGCTCCTAGATTGGGATCATAAACATAAGGCCAATTACCGTTTACTATAGTGCAAAATCGGGTTGCCGGATCATGGCTGCTGCCTAAGATTCCCAGAGGAAATCCTTGGGCGTTTTTGAGGCGACAATTGAGACCCCAGGCACTGTAGCTCACTTCGAGTGTGATGGGTGAAGGAGATTTTGAGCACACGGACCCTCTAAACTGAATTTCATCAGCATTTCGGTTGAGCTGCACGTTGGAGGTAAGGGTTCTTGACGGGGTTGTAGAGCCAGCGTTTTGTGGTGCGATTTTGGGCACTGACAATTCAACTTGTCCGAATTGGTCCGGAACAAAGAGAACCTGACTTCTCACAGGATGAGTAGCTCTTACTTTTAATTTTTTTCCAAAGAGGTTTCTCTGAGAAATGGTATCAAAAGGCACAATAAATTCGAAGCCATGATTTGCCGTCATGGTATGACAGCCAGGCCTTCTCCTGTCCGGAGGGTCATCCACCATGAGAAGTGGTGTCGATTCAAGTCCCGCCGGATAAAAATTCAGATTTTTTTGAAGTATTTGCCCCAGGACCTTCGGAAAAACTCCTTTTTCACCGTTACCACGACCGCATGAAGTAAACCCATCGTCCAAAGTAAAATTACTACAGCCACGGCCTATCGGTGCAAATTGTGGCCAGTGGTAAGCAGTATTGGAAGGAATGCTGTTTCCCTGAGGATCGAGAAGCTCTACTCTTATAGCCTTATTCGAATCTTGCAAGCATACCCAACCATTAATAAAGAGCCTGTCTTGGTCTGTTCGCATTTCAATCACTTCGCCAATCAGAGGTGAATTGAAATTGCTATTATCAAAATCGCGTAAATTAATACTTGTTTTCGCATCAATGCCGTATCCATTCTTAAATTTTCCGGGCGCACCGGGCTTTGGAACTCGGTAGTAGACGGCTGCTACTAAATTTAGCGAAAAAGTGGGATCGCTCAGACTTGACACCATGGGAAGTGTCTCATTTCTCGTCATCCTGATGGTTTTAGTTCCTTTAGTAGCACCTATTTCAAAATCTTGAATTCTGCAGGGCTCACTAAAATTACAGCCCTCACTTAAGTCGAAAACCCCAAGCCTTGCTCCATAGTGGGGAAAAGGAATATCCCAAGAAATATTGACACTGATTTCGCTGGCCTTTTCTTGGGTGTTATACCGCATGGTCTTCGCAGATGCAGTCAAGGGGAGCTCCACGCCTACGATGCTTAGTTGTAAAAGCGTTGCCACCAGCTTATCAAAATCTAAAAGCCTTCCCCCTTGGACGAATTCCTGTAAATCTGTTTTTGATTGAGCCGTTTTTAAAATGATGTCTTCAATCATTCTTTCGTCGTAATCAAGACCGTTTTGTTTGAGGAAACCTATGAGAAAAGCAGCAGCACCGGTGATAATGGGATTAGAAAATGAAGACCCACTACCCTTTCCATACCCTGAGCCCAATGGTTGATATCCTGGTGCACCTGACGGGCTCATCGTGGAAACGATGGCATCCCCCGGTGCGAGAATTTTAATCACGTCTTTTCCATAATTAGAGCCCCAGCGCAACCTATCTCCTGTTTGGAGTGTGCCATCTTGTTTCCCCCAGGCCACTGAAATAACGCCGGGGTATTTCGATGCATAACTTGCCGGATAGCTCTTAGTGAGTCCAGAACCCACTTCTAATTTTTTAAACTCATTTCCAGCTGCCACGGTGACGACCGCTTTTTTGTTTAAGAGTTGTGTAAGGGTATTTTCAAAAACAGGATCGGGTTCGCTAGCTCCTCCTAACGATAGATTGATTACTTCTGCTCCCTTTGAGAAAGCTACCCCTAAAGCATTTGCAACCTCTGCGGTGGACATTTCTCCTTTGCAGTTTCCTATCGCAATAGAAATAATTTCCACATTTCCGGATATTCCGGTTACTCCTAGAGAATTCCCAACTTTTCCGCCAACAATACCAGCAACAAAAGTTGCGTGTGTATTTAAGGGGTTTTCTAAAGTAAAGGCTGTTGGGCAATCCGTCGTTAGAGCCTTTGACTGTAAAGATCGGGCATCGAGACGTTCGATAACGACCCCGTCCAAATCTGGATGCACTCCCACTCCGGAATCGATGATCGCCACTTTTACTGTTTTGAGTGGAATTTGAGAACCTGGGGTTGCCACACCACCAGTGTTTTGAGTTCTATCCATACCCGAAGACCATTTGATGGTATTGAGATAGGGCGCTTGTTGGGAATAAAGAGGATCATTTGGAGAAAAAGAGGCGCGATATTTTCTGTCTTCCGAAACTCCCACCACACAAGAGTCTTTCTCAATTTGTTTTTCGAGGCTCTCGAGGTCCATTCCGGAATTTAATTTAAATGTATAAGCTTGTGTCTGAAGCACTGGGTTTCGCTCCGGACCTTTTGCTAGATAACAAGAGAGTTTGGCTCGAGACACCTTGTCTGTTCCACAGACAGAGTCGGAGCATTGATTATCAATCACAGCAACTAAGGTATTGGGTGCCTCTAAGTCCGAGACGGATATGTTTTGGATTTCGCTTTCAGAGATTTCATGAGTCAGATCCCCAACCAATAGTTTTCTAGTTGTAAATGGAGACTCATAAAGAGTTTTCGGGCCGTAGTATCCTAGTCCCAAGTCGTTGGTATTTTTCTGAGTACAATGGGAAAGAAAAATGACACAGAAAAGCCCTGCCATTATTTTTTTTAACAAACAACGTACTAACACTTTGTAAACCTTCCCGTGGCTAATAAAAAAGTGCAAAAAACTACTTATTTGTATCGGCAGATGAGCTATAGGAACATTATACTCTTGTTCGCCGCGACGCGACCAGGTGGGGAATTGTGAAGATTTCTTCACAATTTTTAAAACTGAATAGCCCTGGTTACTTTAAAACAATTCTTTTTTCTGCTTTTGTTTTATCCCCAGGACTTCTGAGGGCCAAACCCAAGGCCACTGCTGCATACACTGATGCCTCGCGGATTAAGCTGAGCTTCATGTTCTCCCCAGTACCCACAAGTTGTTTCAATGGATTTAATTCATTTACCGGAAGCCTAAACTGAGCTTCGAGGATCTCTTTCAATCCCTGCAGTTGGCTTGTTCCCCCGGTAATCAGCACCGATCCAAGAGGCGAACGCCCTTGAGAATGAAGCGGGTGATTTACCAACTCAAATATTTTCCCCGCTAGGTAGTTAGAAAATTCATGAACAGCTGATTTCTCTTTTCCTTCGGACTTTTTATTCTTTTTGAGGGCCTCTGCCGCTTCAAAAGAGATAGACAACTCTGTTTGGATCATCTGACTGCAGTCATTTCCCCCCATGGGAATCTCACTAGTAAAAACAGTTTTTCCCCTCTCCACCACAATGACTTTGGTGCTCCCTGCCCCACAATCGACCACTAAGTGACTCCGATCGGGTTCATTGGCTTGGATGGTGTAATTGAAAAAGAAACTATTTCCGACAGCTAAGCATTGGTAATCGATCACTGAGCTCTGAAGTCCAACCTCATTAATTGATTTTTTAAGAGCGCTCACACGTTTTTTGGGAGCTACAACAAGCAAAATATCCCGTAACGACTCTCCCCCAGTTTTTGTCTTATGGCTCCACAGCTTTTCACAATCAATAAGAAGGTCTCCCAGAGGAAGAGACGTAAGAGATAATGCCATTTGAACTACTTTCGGATCTTGAATGGCATTTGCTTTTTCCGGAATAGTCATCTTTCGGGTCTGGGCAGAGAAATTATTTAGGCCCAACACCACATCAGATGAAGAAAATGTTTCCCCAGCAAACAGTTTCTTGAGTGAGACTCTCAAAGCTTCTCGTTCTATGATTTTACCGTCAGAATCAATGGTTCCTTTGGGCAACTCAACTCTTTTAAAAGCTAGAAACCGTGGAGGCAGTTCACTTGATATTTCAACTGCTTTTAATGAGGAGGTCCCGATATCTAGTCCGGTCAATCTCCTAGAAAATATTTTGTTTTTTAACCACATAGGCTAGAAAACTTATCGAAAAGGTGCAGGTTAAATATGAGTGATTTTAAACTCCTGAGTTTTCGGCTTAAGATTCCAATGCTTATGACCGAAAGGTAAAGTGTTATGAACTTCACTCCTCTCATTGGTCTTGCTGCAACTGCTGCTGTGGTTTGGATTGCTATTATTCAACCCTCACCTAAACCAGAGGTCTTATTAGACTGGCGAAGCATGCTTCTCGTTTTGGGAGGAACTGCTGCCGTAGCTTTAGTCATTTTTCCGCTCCAAAAGCTGCTCGACTTATATCGCTTTGTTATTTACGGCGTGGTTCTAAAAAAACTCCCTTCGGTTGCAGAAGTTGCAAAACAGATTGTTACTGCATCCGCTTTGGGCCCGAAAGAATATGAACTGTATCCCCTTTGCCCCAGTAGCCATCGTTTTTTGACTGAGGGCTATCAGTTGCTGGCGGAAAATATTCTCAACGAAGACGATCTTCGCGAGGTACTCACTCGGAGAAGCCAGTACTTCAAAAGCAACTACCTGAATGATGCGAAAATTTTAGCGACCTTGGGAAAGTTTCCATCGGCTCTTGGGATGCTTGGATCAACCGTAGGACTCGTGGATATGATGTCTGGTCTCAGCAAAATGGGGCAAGCAGGAATTGGAGAGGCCATGGCGCTAGCCTTGGTAACTACTTTTTGGGGTCTTATTTTCACCTATCTCTTTTTTATGCCACTTTCCGATTATGCCATGCGGTTAAATTCGGAAGACAATACTCTTCGTCAGTTGATTGTGGAGGGAATCTTAATGATTAAAAGACGAGAGGACCCGCGGATTATTGTAGATAAAATCAATGGCTTTCTAGCGCTGCAAGACCGCTTAGTACTAAAAAAATCAGCTCTTCCTGAAGATTATTGGAGAGAGGCTCAACAGCAAGCAGCCAAAGTAAGAAGAAAAAAAGTGGCTTAGTGAGGATTCATGAGCAAGCCAGATGACAAATCACGTCCCCCTCAGAGTGCTCCACCTCCTTCACTCTCTCAAAAACTATCTCTACTGACACAAAGTAACGTCCAGCCAGAAGAAATGCATAAAAAAGCAGTGGCTGTTCAGGAAAAGGATGACGAGGAAGTCCCTTTTGATGAGCGATGGCTCATGTCCTATGCTGACAAGATGACGCTTCTCTGTGGTTGTTTCATCATGCTATTTGCTATTTCAACGATCGATCCCATTCGCCTGAAGCAACTTCAAAAGTCTACTGAGAAAAGTTTCGGTCGCCCCACTGGCAAAGAAGAAGAGAAGGCTTTTGACCATCAACAGGTTGCTATAGAAGCCCCCAAGCAAGAAGAGATTATTGGAAGCTTGTTAAAAACCAATGAAGATTTTAAAGAGCAGATTGTGGCCTTAAGAACCGAGAACAACACAACAAAAGTTGAGATTCAAAAAATCACTGAGAAGAAAGAGATCCTCGAAGAAACGATCAAGAAGATTCAACGGGAGAACCAGGAGATCAGACAAATTCAGTCCAAGACCCCCACTAAGATTCAGGAAATGGTAAAAACAATAAAGACTCTCGAGCAAGAAAAGGTTCAATTAAATGGGCTTGTCGAAGATCTTGAGCAGAAAGTAATGACTAAAGAAAACAAGATCGAAAACCTCTCACGCCAACTCACAAGTTTAGAAGAGTCAAATAGCAAGAGCAATTTCCTGGCCTTTGTGATGAGTTGGTCGAACCCCAAGCAAGATATCGACCTTTATGTTACAGATCCCTCGGGCAGAACTTTCGATTTCAAAAACAGAAATTATAAAGACCACCCTGGCCTTCTGGTTTTAGATACACGACAAGGCCCCGGTGTGGAAGTGTGGCAAAGTGATCGAATAGTCCCTGGAATTTATTCTTTTCGGTACTTCTTCTATAACGCTTACGGCAACACAGACCCCTGTTCGATACAGGGAACGCTGTTCACCTCTAAAGGACAAATTTCTCTTCCTCTGGTTACTCTGACCCCCCAAAGTAAAGTGCACATTGAGCGCTTCAGGATTGATGAAAAAGGCATGGCTTCACGTCAGAATGATTGAGGTCACACATACAAGTGCCGAACCCCACTCACACCAAGAGTTGTTCCAAAACTTAGAAGCTCTATCTAATGCCTTGGGATTTCCTCGATCTAGAAAGCGATTACCGGAATTATACACACCGACGGCTCTCTCTGCTTTATCCAAAAAGTCTTTCTGCTCTTCAATTACTTTTTTTGCTTCTTCTTCTGTGTAGCCAACCTCACTGAGCTGGGCCATCAATTCTGGATTTTTAAAGTTTTCCTTTGCCTCGGAGATCCATTTTTCAAGGGTTTTACCCAATCGGGAAGCCACTTGATCGGCCGACTTGGCGACATGAGGCTGAATGTGATCCTCCGCGAGATTATTGGTGGCACGCCATAGAGCCGCTAGCCGCTTTTGCGCCTCGAGATCACTCACGAGTTGTTTTGCAAACTCGCGTTTTGCCGTTAATTCACCTATCTCATTATTTGCTTGTTGAATTTGTTCTTCTAAATTTTGAATTTGTTCATCAGACTCTTCACTCGTAGAGCTGATTCCTCCATGATGAGAACCTGAACGGGCTTCCCCCGAATCTCGAGCTTCTTTTAATTGGGCTATTTTTTCTACTAGCCCATCGCGTTTAGACTCGGCAGCGGTGACAGCTTGTTCCCTCACCTGATACCTCCACGTCGCAAAGGCCTGAGCCGATTTTTCGGTTTGTGCAATCGTAGTTTTGGAATCTTGGGCTTCGGCGCTTGATAAAACGCAGAACGCGCAGGCGGTAATGGCTAAAATAAAACCCGGCCTTTTCACAATTCCCCCAAAAACTTGATGCTTTTTGTTAAAAAGGTTGCATAGCCGATGCCATGCGGGAATTGGGCTGAGTGTTTACTCCAGCGGCGATAAACAGAGCCCACGAGTTAGTCGGGTGTACTAAAGGTGTACAGGGGAGAGGAGCTCACTCTGTTAGAAGTTGGCGCTTACTATTTTGGTGAGAATTAAAATGCTCGCCTGGGATGTTTGGATGAGGGGAATCAAAAAAGTTTCGTGATAGCAGGATACAGATTCAATTTGGCCTTAATTTTAATTGCTTTTTGTCACTGCATCCAAAATCGCTTCGGCAAGTCGAATTGCTTGCTGAACCTCTTCATTGGTAAGAATGGCTTCGCCATCTTCATACCTTCTTATCGTTGCAAATTGAATTAAGTCCTCTACTTGATCGGTGTGCGGAATTGCATGCCCTTTCGGAAACCGATCGATAATAAGATTCAAATCGTGAGTCAGCGGAACCGCCAAGTCTTTCTTAACTAAAAATGCCTTCAAGCCTTTTTCAATAGACTGCTCAACTTGAAACAAAATGGTTTCTTTTCTAGTGAATCCGCTTGCAAACAAAATTTTAGCTGCTTCCAGATCTGAAATTGCAATTTTTATTAATCGACTTGCATAGCTCTTTAAAAATTTTCGTTCTTTAGTCATAGATTTAGATCAATTTCTGTCCGTCCTGAAAAGCGATAAAAGCAACTCCCCCTTCAACTTTTTTTTCATCAAACTCAGCTTGGCTCATCCAAAGTACATCTATGGGGCGACGAGGCAAACGAGACCGAATCTGAATATACTGCTTCATTCCTAATTTACAGCTGTCGTGATCTTTCATCACGATAAGAAGATCATAGTCAGATTGGTCGGTCATTTTACCTTCAGCAGCAGAACCAAAAAGATATAACTCTAGGGGCGCAATGTTTTCTGAAATGATTGTCCTGATGACTTCAATTTCGCGGCTCACTGTGTTTGGATCTAATGGTTGTCGCGTGAGCTTTAGCATTGCTAAAAAGGTAACACACTTGAGCGATTCGCAGCAAGCGGGTTAGATTGCGAAAGAATTATGGAGGTTTCTTCACAATGTGTAATCCCCAAGCGATTCTGACGGCACTTAATTCCCAAGGGAAAATGCCGGCAAGGGTGCGTTAAACGCTCTTCTTTTCAATCAGGTAGAAAAAAGAGGGGGTAAGTACCACGGTATATTTATCAAAACCAACTAGAAACCTTGGGGCTTGTTCGCTGCCGGTCGAGAGGAGGGAGCTCCCACAGGGATATCGGCACCGTACTGTTTGGAGTTCACCGGGGGGTGAACTCGAGGGAGAATTTGTGATAAGACTGACACTGAACCATCCAGTATTGCCCAGCTTGGACCTCAAATTGGTCAGTGATCAAAAGACTATCACTCTGACCTTCCTGATATTTTATTTCCGGCAATGTCCTAGTTTCTGAATTCCAGGCACCACGGTACGATCTAAGAGAAGTCGTATGGGGATAATCCGGATTAGCCCCGCAACTTACCTTGACTAGTCCACCCGAGCGAGCAAGATAAGGCCGAAAGTTTTCGTACGAAGTGCTTGTGGACGGGGGCGGCTCACTCGCAACTGAATTTGGAGCTGTAAATCTGAGTGTAGCTATTGAGGAATTGTACGCAAAGTCCGACATCGCAAACGGAGTTACATATCTACGCAGGATGACACTCGCCCTCGA
>Ga0214923_10005338_pt1 | contig 14994 bp, 14 predicted proteins | sample LL1510_MetaG_FD_177993 | JGI IMG/M metagenome (GOLD analysis project Ga0214923, IMG submission 177993) | Freshwater microbial communities from Lake Lanier, Atlanta, Georgia, United States - LL-1510 | ecosystem: Environmental > Aquatic > Freshwater > Lake | place: USA: Georgia | collected... | reverse complement strand
TTTCCAGATCGTGCACGTGCAATCGAATCAATCTCATCAATAAAAATAATTGCTGGTTTTAACGAACGAGCTTTTTCAAACAATTCACGTACTCTTGAAGCACCCACTCCAACTAATAATTCAACAAATTGTGATCCTGAAACTTTTAAGAAAGGTACACCTGATTCTCCTGCAATGGCTTTTGCAAATAAGGTTTTTCCAGTACCCGGTGGACCTCCAAGTAAAACACCTTTAGGAACTGAAGCACCTAGTTTTGTAAAGCTTCCAGGATCTTTTAAAAATTTTACAACTTCTTTTAATTCCCCTTTGGCTTCATCGTTTCCAGCAACATCATCGAATTTAATTTTAATATCAGTCACAACTTGAATAGCTGTTTGATCTAAACTTGTAAAATCAGAAAAAGAATCAGGATTCGATTCGAAAATTTGAGTTGATAAGCTACCCCAAATTCGTTCAAAAACCGCCAAAATTTTATCAGACAATAATACTAATGCTACAATTGTAACAAGAGTTATTATTGTTGAAAAACCTGCATCATTATTGATTTCTGGAAAATTCGCAGAAAGTAAAAATAATAAATTTTTCATAATGGTAGTGTAATATGTTTATAAATAAATTAAACTAAGATAAGATAAAAAGCTCCTCAATGTTATTTTTTCTTTTATATTGAATTATTTTAATCTTAATTACCAAAAAAAGAGATAACTATTAAATAGAGTATTTATTAATTATTAAATAAACAATAATATTAATTATTATTTTTATCACTTTCAAAAAGTTATGTTTTATTTTTAACTAAAATATAGATATAAAAATAATTATAAATTAAACATTATGGTATCTAAAGGTTCAAAAGTACGTATCTTAAGAAAAGAGTCTTATTGGTTTAATAAAGTTGGAGTAGTAGTAAGTGTTGAAAAATCAACAGTAATTCGTTATCCTGTTGTTGTTCGTTTTGAATCGGTTAATTATAGTGGAACAAATACAAATAACTTTGCAATTGCAGAATTACAAGAAGTAACAGCATAAGTAAAAAAAAAAGATCGAGACAAAAGATGAATTTATTCTCATCTTTTGTCTCGATCTTTTTTCATTTTAACTTTCTACAGCGCTCCAATCAACATCTACATTTTCTAAAATTAAAGAAGAGTTGTAAATTTGAAGAATAATTAGTAAAAAAACTAAAAATAAAGACATAAATAGTCCCATAAGAGGTGTTGTTCCCCAGTTTGGAGCTACTTTTCCGTATTCAATGTTTAAAGGCTTAAGAATTTCTCCTAAACGAGTTTTTAATGCCATATATATATATGTATAAAATTAATAAAATTTAAGTAGATATGAATTTTGATACTGTGTTAATAGCGTTCGGAATTACTTCCTTAGCTATCGGTCTTACTTTATTAACAATCTATAGTTCTTTCGGTCCAGGTTCAGAAAAGTTAATTGATCCTTTCGAAGAAGATGATGACTAAATTAGCAATAAAGTAGTTTATCGAATGATACGTGGACTTTCGCGGAAAAATACAGCGAAGAAAAGTACAACAAGTGTACCAATTAGTAAGAAAGTATAAACTAAAGCTTCCATATTTTTGAATCTTTAAAAGGTTTTTAAAATGTGTATTCGTACTTAAAAAAGTACGAATACATTAAATCGTAATTAAACGTTTCCTCTACGACGAGTAGTTCTGTCACCAATTTTAGCAAATGCACCGAAATCTACTTGTTCAGTAACTTCTGGACCAATCCCAGTGAATACATCTCTGAAGATTGTTCTTGCACCATGCCATAAGTGTCCAAAGAAGAATAATAAAGCAAAGTTTGCATGACCAAATGTATACCAACCACGAGGGCTGCTTCTGAATACACCATCAGATTCTAAACTTGTTCTATCAAATTCAAAAACTTCTCCTAATTGAGCTTTTCTTGCAAATTTCTTAACTGTTGGTGCATCTTTAAATGTTTGACCATTAAGTTTTCCACCGTAGAAACTTACACTTACTCCTACTTGTTCAATACTGTATTTTGATTCAGCTCTTCTGAATGGAATATCTGCACGAATAATCCCGTCTTTATCTACTAAAATAACTGGGAATGTTTCAAAGAATGCTGGCATTCTTCTTACTGTTAATTCTCTTCCTTCACGATCTCTGAAAATCGGATGTCCTAACCAAGCTTCAGCAATACCGTCACCTTTGTTCATCGGACCAGAACGGAATAAACCACCTTTAGCTGGGTTATTACCAATATAATCATAGAAAGCTAATTTATCAGGAATTTGAGACCACGCATCTGTTTCTGATACACCTGCAGCAACACTTGTTTCTACACGTCTTTCAATTTCTTGTTGGAAATATCCACTGTCCCATTGGTAACGAGTAGGACCAAATAATTCAATTGGTGTTGTTGCAGAACCATACCACATTGTACCTGAAGTAATAAAAGCAGCAAAGAATACTGCAGAAATACTACTAGATAATACTGTTTCAATGTTCCCCATTCTTAATGCACGGTATAAACGTTGAGGAGGTCGTACTGATAAATGGAAAATACCAGCAATAATTCCTAATGTTCCTGCAGCAATATGATGAGAAGCTACACCACCTGGATTGAAGGGGTTAAAACCTTCTGGTCCCCAAGATGGAGCTACTGGTTGAACTCTTCCTGTTAAACCAAATGCATCTGAAACCCAAATCCCAGGTCCAAATAATCCCGTAACATGGAATGCTCCAAATCCAAAACAAAGGAAACCTGAAAGTAAAAGATGAATACCAAAGATTTTTGGTAAGTCTAATGCAGGTTCTCCAGTACGAGGATCTTGGAATAAATCTAAATCCCAGTATACCCAGTGCCAAATAGCAGCTAAGAATAATAAACCAGATAAAACGATGTGAGTTAAAGCAACTCCTTCAAAACTCCAAATACCTGGAGTTGAAGAACTTTCACCAGTAATTGTCCATCCTCCCCACGATTCTGTAACTCCAATTCTTGCCATAAATGGCATTACGAACATTCCTTGACGCCACATTGGATTTAAAACAGGATCCGATGGATCAAAAATAGATAACTCATAAAGAGCCATAGAACCAGCCCAACCAGATACTAATGCAGTATGCATTAAGTGAACTGCAATTAAACGTCCAGGGTCATTTAGTACAACTGTATGAACACGATACCAAGGTAATGCCATAGTATTAATTTTTGCTAAAATGAAATAAAGTATTACTTTCTTAATTCTCGAATTTTAAAATGATTAATATTTATTATATAAACAAGATGAATAAATCTTATTCAGTTTAAAGAGCTTTCTTATAAGCTAAATAAGCAATAACAGCTGGTCCCATTGAAACAATAATAAATATAGTTAATAATTGACTGATAACGTTTAACTCCATTGGAATATCTCACTTCTTGTTTTATTCATCATTTATTACACTCCGATTAATTTTTTGCGGAAATTAAAATTTATTATTTATAATTAGGTTATAAATAGGGCCACTAACTCAATGGTAGAGTACTCGGCTTTTAACCGATAAGTTCTGGGTTCGATTCCCAGGTGACCCATTTTGTGCTTACAATTATTCTAATCAAATTTAATTTGATAAATATTGATTTTTTAAAAGTTTGAGATAAAAATCCCAACTTTTTTCTTGTTGAACATTTTTATTAAAAAATTCCGTAATTTTACCAGCAATTAATATATCTTTTTTGTTTTGAGGCAAAGATAGATTATTTAATAGTTTTGTATTAGCAAGTTTTTTTTCCTTAAGAATATAATAAAAACTCAATAATAAATCATTATTATTTAATTGAAAAAGTAAAATAATTTTTTTTAATTTTGAAATCTCTAAAATATTACGGAAATAACTTTTTAATAAATTAAAAATGAATATATTTACAATTAGTATTGTAATAAAATATATTAGTGCTAAAAAAAATTCTGTACACATTAAATATAACGTTTAATTAAATAAATATAAAGATAAGTATAATATAGAAATAATAGAAAGTATTATAAGTGTTACTCAGCTTATTTGGAATTAAGTCATTAAAAAATTAGTTGACATTCGCAATAATTTTTTAATATAATATTTCAATATATAAGCCCCCATCGTCTAGTGGCCTAGGACACTTCCCTTTCACGGAGGTAACAGGGATTCGAATTCCCTTGGGGGTAGATTTAATTCAATTAAAAATTTATTCATAATATCAAGGAAATCATAATTTTTTCCTTGATATTATCAGATGAACTATTTAATCCATCTGTCAGCTACTAAACTCGCTAAATAGGTTACACGAGTGTATAGATAAGCTTTTTCTAATAATGTACCAGCTGCAAAGTCCTTAGTCATTCCTTCAACTGCACACAAAGACCAAGCGGTAGTACCGCTTACACTCGTAACGACTTGTGTTGCTCTTTTTAAAAGAGATTTTTGTGAATCTAAAATAACATCTAGACCACTAAGTTCTTTCCAGAACCCAACCCAAGTTCGTTCACTATTAACAGTTCCCATTGCAGCGTGTGCTAACACTGGGGTTACTAAAATAATAGTGCTTGCAGCCACTACACCTAAACTAGTCGTTTTAATGAGTTTCACTAAATTTTCTTCAGATTTTGTTTGCTCATTAAATTCTGCGTCAGTAAGATCCCAATAATAAGTAATTAATTCGCTTTCAACATAGTTGCTTCTCATGCTTTACCTTTGATGTTAGTTACTAAATATAATTTAAATTACGTGTTTTCACTTGAAAACCATCGGGGAGTTAAGTGAAATTAACACGTACGCCACGTTGGAGCATGTCTTTAAAAAAACAAGACATATAGTTAAACATTTTTAAACTTAAATTAAGGAAGTCGGGATGGTAGGATTCGAACCTACGACTTTCTGCTCCCAAAGCAGACACGCTACCAAGCTGCGTTACATCCCGAAGACCTAGTTTAAGTTGCGTTAGACTTTTTTATGGGATTTTCCTAAAGTACTCGAAGTTTTAATCCAATCCGAAACCGATACTAATGCGAACTATTAAATATATAATATACCCAAAATAGAAGTCCGTCAAATAAATTAAATTAATTTTTTAAAATGATTAAATTTGCAAATTTTAAACTTTACTGTTAGAATTTGAATTCAATAAAAAGAGTGAATTAAATGAAGTGAATTTTAAAAACTATTTCAAAACGTATGGCATTTGCAAAAAGATGGAAAGCAAACTGGGAATTAAAATCATTAACATTTGACCAATTATTTAGCGTAATTGTAGAAGTTGTTACGAAACAATTAGATGAAGTAGAAAAATCGGAAGTAGCATTAGGAGCTAATTTAGTAATTGATTATGAAGCAGATTCAGTAGACGTAGTAGCTATGTTATTGTATCTTGAAGATATGTTTAAAAATGCTTCACAAACAACTCGTACTGTAGTACCAACAGATAAATTAGGTCAAATTGTTTTAGTAGAAGATATCTTTGACATCATTTATGAAGTATTAGTTGGAATTGAAAGTAAAATGGAACCATTCGTTGCAATTAAACCAGATTTTGACGCTTTAGAAAAACGTCAAAAAATGGGTGAATTATATCCGAAAGATTAAGATTTTAAATCTTTTACGATCAAATAGTCATTAAGACTATTTGATTGTAACTTTACCACCGGCAGCTTCTAATTCTTTTTTAATATTTTCACTTTCTTCTTTCGTTGCTCCTTCTTTTAATAGTTTTGGAACATTATCAACGATATCTTTTGACTCTTTTAATCCTAATCCTGTAACATTACGTACAACTTTTAGAATTGCAATTTTCTTATCCGCTGGAACGTCTGTTAATGTAATATCAAATGCAGATTTTTCTTCTGCTGCTTCCGCTGCAGGTGCTGCTCCTCCAGCCGCTGGTACAGCTGCTACGGCTGCTACAGAAACAGATGTATCTACACCAAATACTTTCTCAATTTCTGTTACTAATTCAGCTGCTTCTAAAAGTGTTAATGTTTTTAGTTGTTCAATAATGTTTGTAAGTTTTTCACTCATAATTTTTCTCGTTAGTTACAAATAAAATAATGTTTTAATTCTTTATGCTTATAGAATATACTACCGATTCGTATAAATTTCAAATCGTTTAGGCTTTCTTAAAAGTATTAATATCTAATGCAACCCCTGGACTCATTGTCGTACAAATATAAAAAGATTTGAAATAGCGTCCTTTTACTCCTGTTGGTTTATTTTTTTCAATTGATGTATAAACAGCAAGTAGATTCTCTTTTAATTGTTCTTCCGAGAAATCAACTTTTCCAAAGTTTAAATGAACGATTCCTGTTTTATCCGCACGATATTCTAATTTCCCTTTTTTAAATTCATTAATCGTTTCTTTTAGGTTTTGGGTTACTGTTCCTGATTTTGGGGATGGCATTAACCCTTTTGGACCTAAAACTTTCCCTAATTTTGCCAATTTCGGCATTAATTGAGGAGTCGTAATTAATAAATCAAAATTTAAATTTCCAGAATTAATTTCTTCAATTAAATCATCTGATCCTGCAACTGTCGCTCCCATTTTTAATACTTCTGCAACGTAGTCAGGTTCTGTGAAAACCGCAATTCTTAAACTTTTTCCTGTTCCATTTGGTAAAATTAAACTTGTTCGAAGTTGTTGATTTGCATATTTTGGATCAATATTTAACGACACATGCGCTTCTACAGATTCGATAAATTTTGCTGTTCCTAATTGTTTTAAGAGAACTACGGCTTGCTCAAAAGAATATGATTCTTGATTAATCAATTCTCTTAATTTTGTTATGCGTTTTGAATATGTTTTCATACAATTTTTATTTTTTACTTTTACTAAATTCAACCTTTCTACTTAACAGTAATACCCATGTTTTTAGCAGTTCCCATAATAATTAAAATTGCTTTTTCCATGTTGTCAGTGTTTAAATCTGCCATTTTAATTGTTGCAATTTCTTTCACTTGTTCAAGACTAACTGTTCCAACGTTTTCACGATTAGGTTGTGCTGCTCCTTTTTTTGCGTTTGCAAATTTGGCTAACAGAACTGACGCTGGGGGTGATTTTAAAATGAAAGAATAAGAACGATCATCATAAATTGTAATTTTTACAGGAATAATAAGGCCTGCTTTTTCGGCTGTTTTTGCATTGTATTCTTTACAAAATCCCGCAATATTTACACCATGTTGTCCTAGTGCAGGTCCTACTGGGGGAGCTGGCGTTGCTTTTCCTGCTGGTAAAGCTAACTTTACAAATGCTTTAATCTTTTTTGCCATAGACTTGTTTCAAATTGTTTCTCTAATTTTTATGTTTTCAAACCACCATTTTAGCGCACCCTGAAGGAATCGAACCCTCGACATCATATTTTGGAGACATGCGTTCTACCAACTGAACTAAAGATGCATTATATACTTTAAACTTCTAAGAGTTTTATTTAAAATATAGATATGAAATACATTATATTTCATAATAGCTGAAAAATCAACTCGATCCATATTAAAATTTTAAAAGTATTTCGGAGCATCAATGAATCAAAATAAATTTAAATATTCAGGCATAACTCCACTTCCAAGTACCTTTTTAATTGAACAAGCTGTGCTAAATATTTTATTAACCAATCCAAAAGTATTCAATGAAGTTAGTAGCATTTTAAAAAAAGATTTTTTTTATTTTAAGTCCCATCAAATAATTTATGAAAAAATTGAAAATTTATATGAAAATAATCTTCCTATCAATTTAACAACAATAATTAATCGATTAGAGGACTATGGACTTTTAGACGAAATTGGAGGTCTTGAAAAAATTTCAACGATTATTAATAAATTTGAATCGGTTTCTAACTTAGAAAGCTATCTCGTTATTTTAAACGAAAAATATTTACGTCGCTCAATTATTGAGGTTGGAAAAAAAAGTATTGTCTGGGGATATTCCAGCGGAATTGCTATTAATGAAATCTTAGAAAAAATGGAGCAACTTATTTATTCATTGGGTCAACAAAAAATTAGTCAAAAAATTTATAGTTCAGCAGAAATTATTGATGACGTTTTTGAAGAAATGAAAACAAAAATAAAAAAACAAAATCAAACTGGTTATCTTAGTTCTTTTGGGGATTTAGATTCAATTTTGCAAGGTTTTCAGAAAAATGAATTAATTATTGTTGCCGGACGACCTTCGATGGGAAAAACTGCTTTTTCGTTAAATGTTGGAAAAAATATTGTGGCCAAATATAAAACCCCTTTAATTGTTTTTAGTTTAGAAATGTCCCGTCAACAAATTATTTATCGATTAATTGCAGATGACTCGAACATCAGTACCACGAGAATTAAATCTGGTAAAATGACGGGAAATGAGTGGAAATTACTAAGTAAATCCATGCAAAATCTGTCTGAATTGCCCATTTTCATTGATGATACCCCAAATGTAACGTTAAATGAAATAAGTTCAAAACTCAGAAAAATTTTAAATAGTCAAAAGAGAAATGGCATTGTAATAATTGATTATCTCCAACTGATGAAATTAAATTTAAAATTTGAAAATCGAGTGCAAGAGATTTCCTATATCACGCGAAGTTTAAAATTATTAGCAAAAGAATTTGAAATTCCTATTATTCTTCTTTCACAATTAAGTCGTAACGTTGAATCTCGTACCAATAAACGACCCATGTTATCAGATTTACGTGAAAGTGGATGTCTTGCTAAGAATAATCACAATGCCTCTTCGGCTCTCAAATCATTAGATCATCACAAAGTTCGTTTGAGTCGAATTTCTACTTTTTCATTAAAAGGAATTAAACCTACCTACTGTTTAGAGTTTGAAAATAAAACGAAAATTTATTTAACTTCTACACATAAAATTTTAGCTCAATCAGGATGGATTCGAATTTCAGAGTTAACTGTAAGAGATAGAATTTATTCATTAGTACAAACAAAAGACGAAAAAATATATCGTACATTTTTTTATACCGCTTTAAAAGCCATTACTTATGCTAGTATTCAGGAAGTGTACGATGAAACGATTCCAGTGTATCATAATTATTTACAAAATAATCTAATTTTACACAATTCGATTGAACAAGATGCGGATGTAGTAATTATGTTATATCGAGAAGATTATTATCAAGAATCAAAAGAAAAAGAACAAATAACGGAAGTCATTATTGCAAAAAATAGAAATGGTCCGGTTGGGACAGCAAAATTAATGTTTGATGCTGCAATTACGACGTTTAAAAATTTATAAGAAAAAGTGCCAAGACCCAGACTTGAACTGGGGACACGAGGATCTTCAATCCACTGCTCTACCAACTGAGCTACCTCGGCAAACAGACATTCAGATTATTAACAGAAATGATTATAGTAATATAATCATTTCTGTGTCAAATTAAAACTTAAATTAAAATATTTTCTTCTTTTTTTACGACAATTTGATCATCTTCATTTAATTGAATTTTAATTGTGCGAACTTTTTTCGTACTTGTAGTTTTTAATATATTTTCAGAAATTAAGTCTTCAATATATTTTGTAACTAAACGACGTAATGGTCGTGCTCCAAACATTGGGTTATAACCTTCACGTGTTAATTTTACTTTAACTTTTTCATCTACTGACAATAAAATTTGTTTTGATTTGATACGTTCTCCCACCTCTTTGACCATAATATCACAAATTTTTCGTAATTCTTCAGGTTTTAACGGTTGGAAAATAATAATATCGTCTAAACGATTTAAAAATTCTGGTAAGAACATTGTACTTAATCTTTCTAATACGGCCCCTTTTAAATTACTTGTAGCAGCAGAATTAGTATCTTTTCCTTTTGGTGTTTTATTTTCTTTTAATTGTTGTTCTAAAAAATCATATTCTTTTAAATTACGGAAAGATTTTTCAAATTCAACACGCAATTGTTCTTTAATATCTGTTAAGAAGTTTTCTGTAATTGGAGATTCTAAGAATTTAATCGCCCCTGAATATTCATCTTTATATTGAACAATTTGATTGTCTGTTTCTTCTTTGATTTCTTCTGTTTCTACTGTTGTTTTCGATGCTCGTTCCGCTTTAATGATTTGTTGAATTTCATCTGCAGCAGCATTTGATGTCATGATAATAATCGTATTTTCAAAAGGTACAAGACGTTTTTGACTATCAGTTAATCTTCCATCTTCTAAAATTTGCAGTAAAACATTTAAAATATCTGGATGAGCTTTTTCAACTTCATCAAATAATACAACCGAATAGGGTTTTCGACGAACAGCATCTGTTAGTTGACCACCATCATCATATCCAACATACCCTGGAGGAGAACCAATTAAACGTGAAACGGTGAATTTTTCCATAAATTCAGACATATCAAATCGAATCATGTCGCTTTCCGCTCCAAACATGCTAACTGCCAACGCTTTTGTAACTTCTGTTTTCCCAACTCCCGTTGGACCACAAAACATGAAACTTGCAATAGGTCTATTTGGATTTTGAATTCCTAGTCGAGAACGACGAATTGCTTTTGCAATTGCAGAAATGGCTTCTTCTTGTCCAATAACACGTTTGTGTAACGTAGACTCTAAATTGATTAATTTTTGTGATTCGACGTTCGAAATTGATTGAATTGGAATACCAGTCATACTTGCTAGTAATTCACGAATTTCTTTTTGAGTAATTTTTTTCTTTAATCCAGTAAAGTCACCTAATTTTCTAGCTCGACGAATTAATTCTGGATCATCTAAGCTATATAAAAATTCACGCCCTGTTTCAGTTGAAAAATAACCCAATAAATTATAAACAGTTGATAATTCCGAATCAGAAATTGTAATTTCTGAACTATATTTTAAACTTTCAACGATCCCACGTCGTAAAATTGGTTTTAAATCAGAAAGATACTCTTTGAATACTTCAATTCGTTTTTCTTCTAGTTCACTTAATACTTCAAAGGTTTGTTCATAATTTTCAACATCAGTTTCACAAAAATCTTTTTCCACAGAAAAGCGTACAGGATCTTTGCTTAAATTTGATCTGAAATTACATAAATAATCATACATTCCAAAATTTTTACAAATTCCTGCTAAATCTGAAAAATATTTGTCTTTAAAAATAGGAACTAAGAATTTAAATTCATCTCCTTCTAACCATTCCCCAAATAAAAATAATGCAATTCGATAAACACTTAATTTTGGCGAAATATCTTCATTAATATCCGATGCGACTTCATTGTAAATCTGTTGGTTTTTCTGTGGCGATAAACTTTCAATTTTTCTAACCATTTTTGTAACATAACGTGGCTTACTAGAAGAAAATAAAAGTTCGTCAACACGTTTTAAAACAGAAATTCTCATACGATCAAAAAGTGCTTGCGAAATTGGCGATAAAATCGGTTTCGATTCTTCCGGAACCGTTAATGGAGACTCAATCCAACGTAATAAGAAATTTCGATACGAATTTTCGATTTCTTGGAAAACAAATTCTGAAGCTACATCACCACGACGAAAAGCTTCTACTCGTAAGGTTCCAATATTATTTAAACCTGCATTTACTAAAGACGAAATAACCGAACCTTCAGTCACATTTGTTAATTTAATTACTTCTTTTGCAGCGGCACGATCAAGTAAATCAATCGCTTTATCCGGTAAGAATCGATCATAAATATAACGAGAAGCTAACTCTGCAGATAAACGAATTGCACCAGGAAGAATTTCAACGTTATGAAACGCTTCTAAACTTGGACGTAAACCGTATAAAATATTGACTGTTTCATCAATGGATGGTTCTTTTACTTTAATCGGTTGAAATCTTCTATTTAGAGCCGGATCTTTTTCAATTCTTTGATATTCTTTTGTTGTTGTTGCACCAATACATTGGAATCCACTTCGTGATAAAATTGGTTTTAAAATATTTGCTGCATCTAATGACCCTTCTGCCGAACCTGTTCCTCCAATATTATGAATTTCATCAATAAAAATAATAATATTTGGTTGAGCAAGAACTTCATCTAAGACTCGTTGAAATCTTAACTCAAATTCTCCGCGATAACGTGAACCAGCAACAATTCTAGCTAAATCTAAGCTAATTAAGCTACGACCTTCAAGAACAAAAGGAACTAAATTATTCACAATTTTAGTGGCAAATAGTTCAACAATCGCTGTTTTTCCTACTCCAGCATCACCTACTAAAACAGGGTTATTTTTCTGACGACGAACTAAAATTTCCATCATTTCCAATAACTCTTTGTCACGACCAAAACATTCTTCTAATTGTCCTTGACGGGCTAAAAGTGTTAAATCCGTTCCATAAATTTCTAAGGCAGGGCCTTTTTCTTCGTCGTCATAATCATAATCTTGATATTCATCTTCAAATGTGAAATAAATATCAGTTGTAAGATCATTTACTAAACTAAAATCAACTGAAGTCATTCCGGTTTAATTTTGTAGTACATACAAATTTTGAATTCTTATAGCTTGGTATTCATTCTTTTTTTGTCAAGAAACTTACTCTTGAAGAAGTACGTTAAAATCTTTCACTAACAAGTTACGTAATGAATTCATTTTTTCCTCAATAATTTCATTTGTTAATGTTCCTTTAAGAGATTGAAATTCTAGTCGAATTCCTAATTTGATTGTTGAAGTGATTAATTTTTCATCGCTATAAATATCAAAAAAACGAACTGTTTTTAGTTCTTCTAATTCTTTTTCAATTGTTTCTTTTAACGTATAAAAATTTTGAGTTTTGGAAATGATAATGGAAATATCTTTTTGAATTACAGGATATTTTGAATATTCTTTATACGTCGGAATCGGACTGTTTAATCTCCATTCTTTAAAATAAATAAGATTAAATTCAAATAGATAAACAGGTGATTTTAGCTGTTTGAAGGATTTTAATTTTGGATTAATTTCTCCAAAAAACCCTAAAATTTTATCATCAGACTTGATTCTAATTGATTTGTTAGGATGAAATAAAGGATTTCCACTGCTTCCTTTTTCAACCCTTAAATTTTTATAGCCAAAATGAGATAAAAAGTTTTCAAAAAATCCTTTTTTCACAAACCAATCTAAATTCGTTATATTCATATCAGAATATTGAAAAATGCCAGATAATTTTTCTTGTTCTGTAATTTTTCCATTTCGAACTTTGAAAATACGACCAATTTCAAATAAATTTGTATTTTGAATATTAGAATCTAAGTTAGTTTCAAAAATCTTAATTAAATTCGTTAAGAATTCTTGTCTTAAGGTAGATAATTCGTTATTTAAAGGATTAAAAAGTTTTAGAACATTACTTTTTGAATTATTATCTTGTAAAGGATTTGTATAAACTTCATTAAAGTTGTGATTTACAAAAAATGTTTTAATATATTCAATATTTTTTTGAGAATTAAAAGAATAGGTTAATTTTTTCTCTGGAAAAATTTCTGGAAAATTTGCATACCCGATAAATCGACTATATTCTTCTACCAAATCAATTGGACGTGTTAAATCATTTCGAAAATTTGGAATTTGAATATAGAAATTTTTGTTTGTTTCTGACACAACTTTTAATCCACTTCGATTAAAAAATTCACCTTCTACTTTTTCTAAGTTTAAAACATTTGTTAGCAGTTGTTTTTCTAATTTTAACAACTTAAATTCCTTCATTTTAATTGTCTCTTGATTAAAAACATGAACAACATTTCCTATTGTTCCAATTTTTAACAATTCCATTAAACTTAACAAACGTTGAAAAGCATTTTTAAAATTACACAAATAATTTTTACGTAAATTACGAAATGATAATTTTGTATTATTTGCACTTAATTCGAGTTGATTTTGATGGATGTCATAAAATGTACCTTCAATATATATTGAATTTGATTCTATTTTTTCGTCATTTTCTAATCCTAAAATGCTCTTAATATCTGTCTCATTCTTTAAAATAATTGTTCCTTTTGGGAGCAGAATGTCAGTATTTGCAAATAATTGATTAGAGTCTAATCTTTCCAATTTTAAGTATTCTGTTTCAGAATGATTTTTTTTATCAAATTTTTTAAATTTATAACCCCATTCCAATGCAACCAGTTCCAGAATGTCATCAAAACAATTAACGGGTTTAATCCCACGCTCTTGTAACTTTTTTTGAATCCATAAAGGTGAATTAGCATTTGAAAAATCATTAATTTCAATAACGTATTTGAGAATATGAGGACATTCTCCTTTAATTGCTTGAACTTTATAATTATTAGATCTCAAATAAGTTTGTTTTAAAAGAAAAGAATATTTGTTTTGTAAACGATTCCAAATTTCATAAATTTCTAATAAAAAAATAATCCCTAATTCTGATAACCATAAATTTTCTAAGTATAAATCATCTCGATTTGCAGGACTTTTTAATAAAAATTTTATATCTTGAGAATAAACTGCTGTTTTTTCAAAGGAAACTTCATCAACTTCAAATCCTACTAAATTTAATTTATTGATCGTTTCAGTAAGCGTTAGATTTCCGAGATTCGATTTATTGGTAAATGTAGATAATGAATATTCCATTTTATGTGTGTGTAAATTCAAAATGTTTTTTTAGAAAAAGAAAGACCAATTTCTTTGGAATAGAAATTAATTAAATTTAAAAATTCAAACCATTCATTGGAATTTTTAAAAATAAAAATTGCTTTGATCAAAAAAGGTTTTCCATTTTTAAAGAGGACTTCTAAATCATTAGTTGAAATTCGTTTTTCTTCCCACTTTAATGTTAAATTTGTAACAATTCTATTTTGATCATTACTGATTTCAAAAATTGTTGGATTAATAAAAACAAACGTTGCCGTTCCGGTTTTTCCATTTCGAGACTTCGTTAATTTAATTATCGGGAAATTTTTTTCTTCAATTCCTTCAATAAATTCTATTTTAATTGACATAATACTACCAAAACTTTTGTAAACTGGGATGGGAGGACTTGAACCTACGAATAACGGAGTCAAAATCCGTTGCCTTACCACTTGGCTACACCCCATAAAACCATGTATATTATATACAGAAGTATATAAAAAGAGGAA